>Ga0210384_10000101_pt1 | contig 129848 bp, 112 predicted proteins | sample IncBWH2MmetaG_FD_160574 | JGI IMG/M metagenome (GOLD analysis project Ga0210384, IMG submission 160574) | Forest soil microbial communities from Barre Woods Harvard Forest LTER site, Petersham, Massachusetts, United States - Inc-BW-H-2-M | ecosystem: Environmental > Terrestrial > Soil >...
GTCCACCAGCGAAGTTTTCTGGGTGGCTCCAGAAGCCGTGGGCGCCTGCAGTGGGCCCAGATCGCGAGTGAGGATCGAGCCGATGACAGCGGCTAACACCAGCACCAACAGCCCGCTGATGATCAACCACTGGCGGGATTTCATCAGAGATTCCATGGGCGAAGGGTTATTATACGGCGGGCCACGCGAAGGCCAACCGCCGGAAAGGCAATCGGAAGGCCCAGAACTTCTGTCCGTCGCAGTCATCCGCGAGGGACCCGGGTTTTTCGCGCGGGAGAGGAAAGTAGATTCCTCGTCGCTTCGCTCCTCGGAATGACAATGATGAGTTCTTAGATCGTTGGAATGAGAAGGCGAGTTTGGGGCCTCGAATTATGGGGCCCAGTCGGCGATAAAGATGTTGGTCTCGTGGGGCGCTTTGGCATTGCGATTCGAGGCCCAGACCAGCTTCTTGCCATCGGGGCTGAACATGGGGAATCCGTCGAAGCCGGGGCTGTAGGTGATCTGCTCCATCTTCGTGCCATCCACGTTGATGGCGTAAAGCTCGAAGTTGCCCATCCCGCCGGTCGAGCCCAGGTTTGAAGAGAAAATGATGCGTTTACCCTTGGGGAAGAACGAGGGTGCAAAGCTGGCTGCTCCCAACTTTGTGATCTGGCGCTTGTGGCTCCCGTTGGCTTTCATGATCCAAATCTCAAGCGAAGTCGGGCGGATCAGGTTCTGGGCCAGCAAGTCTTTGTACTCGGCAATTTCCTTTTCGCTGGTGGGATGATACGCGCGATAGACGATCTGCTTGCCATCGGGCGAGAAGAATGGCCCACCATCGTATCCCAACTCGTAGGTGAGTTGCTTGACGTGCCTGCCGTCGGCGTCCATGACGTAAATGTCGAGGTCGCCGCTGCGCAGAGAGGTGAAGACGATGCGCTTGCCGTCTTTCGAGATCGTGGCCTCGGCGTCGTAGCCCGGGGCGTCGGTGAGTTGCATGAGGCCGGAGCCGTCCGGATTAGAGGCGAAGATATCGAACCCGGGATAGACGGCCCATGTGTATCCCTTGGAATAGTCCGGCCGGGGCGGGCATTGCGGGTCCGCCAAATACGTGGAGGAGTAGAGGATAGTTTTGCCGTCGGGATAAAAGTATCCACAGGTAGTTTTTCCCTTGCCGTTGGAGACCATGCGAACGTCGGAGCCGTCCACGTTCATGGTGAACATCTGATCGCATTGGAGGTTGTCGCGAGTGGATTGGAAGATGAGCTTCTTGCCGCCCGCCGAGAAATACGCTTCGGCATTCTGTCCTCCGAAGGTGAGTTGGCGAACGTTGCGCAAGTGCTTTTCTTGGGGCGTAGCCAGGTCCGGTTGCGGAGTTGGTGGGGTCGGAGCATCCGGAGTTTGAGCCAATGTACAGGGCGCGCAGCCGGCGCTGAGGGTCAAGACGAGCAGGAGCGTTCTCATGGGACGAGCCGCTAGTTTAGCAGGATGGGGCGTCGGTTGGCGCTCGGGCAGAAGTGTCGCTGCTTTTGCAGGGAGGGTCAACCTTAAAACGCGGAGGTCGCTGAGAACGGCCGCAGAGGTCTCTGAGTAAACGGTGAACTCCTCTGCGCGCTCTGCGTTTTTAGGATTTCACTTCCGAAAGTGTTCCAGGATTGCCTCGGCTTGCGCCCGAGTGACCACGGAGGACAGAGCTGCAGCTTCGGCTTGCTTCACCGCCTGCACGCTTCCGAAATGTTCCAGCAACCGGCGGGTCGTCCGCGCGCCCACGCCGGGGATATCCAGCAATTCGGTGGAGCGATCGCGCATCTGGCGGCGCTTGCGGTGAAAAGTGACGGCGAAGCGGTGGGCTTCATCGCGAATCAGTTGAATCAGGTGCAGCACCGGAGAATGATGGTCGAGAACAACCGGTTCGTTCTCCTGGCCCAGCACGTAGATAATTTCTTCCCGCTTGGCAATCGCGGCCAGCGGCTGATTGATGATCTCGAGCGACGCCAGCGCCTCGGCCGCGGCGTGCAACTGGCCGAGTCCACCGTCGATCAACACCAGGCTCGGCATCGGTTTCTTTTCTTCCTGCAGGCGTTTGTAGCGGCGGGTCACGACTTCGCGCATGGAAGCGAAGTCGTCCACGCCATCCACGCTGCGGATGATGAACTTGCGGTAGTCCGACTTTTTCACGTGGCCGTCTTCCCAGACCACCATGGAAGCCACTGTCTCGGCGCCCTGAATGTGGGAAATATCGAAGCACTCGATACGGCGTGGCAATTCCGGCATGCCGAGCGCGTCTTGCAATGCCTCCTGAATAGCCTTCGTGTTAGGTTTCATGACTCGAAAGCGCTGATCGTACGACTGTTTGGCGTTGTTGCCTGCCAGGTCCAACAGCGAACGTTTCTCACCGCGTTGCGGGACGACAATGTGGACCCGTGTGGCGCGGCCACCCTCGGCGGCGATTTGCTCGGATAACACTTCCTCGAGAGTTTCGCGATCCTCGAACTCCACCGGAACGTAGATGTTCCGCGGAACATAGGGCTGTCCGATGTAGAGTTGCTTCATCAAAGCGGAGAAGAATTCGCCGGGGTGAAATCCCTCTGTAGAAACATTGCTTGCAATGTTTTCGGTAGAGACGTAGCCAGCTACGTCTCTACCGGATGTTTCGAACTCGGGCAGTTCCTCCCAGAAAAATTCACGCCGATCGAGCACGCGGCCGCCGCGCATGTGAAACAGGTTGACCGCGAGCATGTCATTTTCGTAGTGATAACCGAAGACGTCGGCGTCGTCGCCTTCGACCGCGGCAATGCGCTGCTTTTCCTGCAACTGTTCGACCGTCGAGATCAAATCCCGATACTTGGCCGCGCGCTCATACTCCTCGGCCTCGGCGGCTTTTGCCATACGCTGCCGCAAAGATTGCGAAAGGTCCGTTGGACGGCCTTCGAGAAACAGTTTCACATCGCGTACCGCTTCCTGATAAGCCTCAGGCGTGGTCAGCCCTTCCACACAAGGTCCCAAACAGCGGCCAATGTAGTACTGCAGACAAGCCCGCGGATGAAAGCGGCTGAGGTCCACTTTGCACGATGGGATAAGAAAATGGCGGTGAATCAGGTCCACGATCCGATACGCAAGGCTGGTTGGAAAATACGGGCCGTAGTACGAACTGCCATCTTTTCGCAGACGCCGCGTAACATAGACTCGCGGGAAACGCTCACCCAACGTTAGCTTCACATAGGGATAGGTCTTGTCGTCGCGCAGCAGGATGTTGAAGCGGGGCTGCTTCTGCTTGATGAGGTGGTTCTCAAGCGCCAGGGCCTCTTTGTTGTTCGCGACGACGATGTAATCAACGTCAACCGCCTCGCGCACCAGCGTGTCGGTTTTCGCATCCTCGAGACGGCCTTCGCGGAAGTACGAACTGACCCGGCTGCGCAGATTATTCGCCTTGCCGACATAAATAACCTCGCCTTCGGCGTTCTTGTAGAGATACACGCCGGCCGAAACAGGCAGGGTCCGGATTTTCTGCGAGAGATCCATCTGAATGATCTTATTTTAGACGACGCGGAGGAAGTGTCCCCGAGTGGACAAGCGTCACCTTAGCCGAAAGTGATTTTGTGCAGGAGAGATAACCGATTAGAATTGTGGTCAGTGAATCGAGTCCTCAAAATACGTCTGACCCAAAGAGCTGTCAACGTGGATCACCGAAAGCGCACGTCGGACAAGCTCGTCCAAAGGGTGGGTGGTGATCCGGACCCTGGAAAAAGCGCGAGCGGTGTACCGGTGGATGGGGCAAGCGGGAAAGATAATGGTCCTCGCGATCTGTCCTCGCGGCGCGGTTTCGAGACGCGATAAGTCCCGCCAACGGCTACCGAGTCGCGCTCTACCGTATAAAATTTCCTCAGTCACACGGCCTTTGTTTCCCTTTCTGCGTCACCTCTTCTCCCAGAGAAATGTATAATCGTCGCCACAGCAACAACTTAGAGCGCAACCCTTTGCTGGCGAGGGTTGGCACCGCTCGTGCTTAAGTACAAAGCGGACGCGCGCTTCATGGCGGCCGGATTTTGAAGACCAGGTTCGTACCCAGGATCAAAGCTTGCAGGTTCAGTAATCCAGGATCAAGTAAGTTTAAGATCCGCTGACTCGAGAGAAAAAAGGAGCCTTCCTAAAATGAATCGCACTTCGTTAACGGTTTTACTGGCAGTGACCCTAGCGGCCTCAGTCGGATGCGCCAGCAAGAATTATGTTCGTCAAGAAACCACGCCGCTGATCAACAAGACTAATGAACTGGACGACCTGACTGCAAAGAATTCGAAGGATATCAAGGATGTAGACGTGCGCGCCCAGGCTGGAATCCAGCAGGTACAAGCGAAGGCCGCCGAAGTGGACCAGAAGGCCCAGGCGGCCGGTCAGCAGGCTGATCAGGCCCAGACTCAGGCTAACAATGCTGTCCACCGCGTAGATTCCCTGCAGAACGCCGTGGCTAATTTGGACAACTATCACGTCGTGACTGAGACGTCGGTGCACTTTGGCTTTAACAAAGACAACCTGACCGCGGACGCTAAAGCTGCGCTGGATCAACTCGCGAGCGATGTGTCCAGTGCCAAGGGCTACATCCTTACCGTGGAGGGCGCGACCGATTCAGTGGGCGATGCCGAATACAACTACGGCCTGAGCCAGCGCCGCGCCGATGCCGTGATCCAGTATCTGGCCGCGGAGCGCCAGATTCCGGCGTACAAGATTTATGTAATCGGTCTGGGCAAGGACAAGCCGGTTGATTCCAACAAAACCCCGGCAGGCAGGGCCAAGAACCGCCGCGTGGATGTGCGGCTGATGACCAACACGACGGGAACTACGGCTCCCGCGTCGGCGACGAACCAGCCGTCGGGACCGTCTCTGTAAACAAGTTTACCCTCCTCCCCGGAGGACTTCGCCAACACAGGCCGCTCCATCCCCCGGAGTGGCCTGATTTTTTTCTGGAATGCAGAACAAATAACCACAAAGGACACGAAGGTACACAAAGGAAATCAAAAGCAAAGCCTATGCTGGGAGCGTGGCTGGTTCAGTGTTGTGGTTTGCTTCCTTTGTGTACCTCCGTGTCCTCTGTGGTTTATGGGTTCTGCCCCGTACCTTTTGCCCTGACAAAGCGCTAAAATCTATCCATGCGCAGTTTTGTTTTTATGGCTCTGGTCTCCCTTTTTCTGGGAGGCTGGGCAGTGGGCCAGCAGCAGCCGGATCAAGAGCAAGAGCAGCCCGGGCAGAATCAGGCGCCTCCGCGCTCGGCTCCGGCGACCGAAGCCGGGCAGAGTTCCAGCCGCGACACCAGAGAAGACATCAGCGCGCCAAAAGACGACACCAAGAATCATCCCATGAGCAGCGTGGTCGACACTAACCCTGAAGACGAACCTGCAGACGTTCAGGAGATGCATCCCTGGAACCCTTATCGGGCCATGAAGGATGATGAGGTCGGTGACTACTACTTCAAACGCAAGAGCTACAAGGCCGCACTCGCGCGCTACCAGGACGCATTGACCTGGAAAGAGAAAGATGCGGTGGCCAATTTCCGCATGGCCCAGTGCTACGAGAAGTTGGATCAGCCGGATCAGGCGATCCCGCACTACCAGGAATATCTGAAGATTCTGCCCGACGGTCCGTTCGCCAAGGAAGCGCGGAAGGCACTGGAGAAATTAAAGGCGCCTCAAGCGAAGAATGAAACCTCGGAGAAGACTGAGTCCAAGCCGTGACTTCGGTCCTGCAGATTACTTTTCTACCCTTATGAATTCTCCGGACGTGCCATTGACGTCCACGATGAGTTTGGCATCGTCACGGCTGTTTCCATAAATCACGTGCCAGATGAGCACGTTGGTGGCTTGATTCCAGTCGAGCACGTAGAGAATCGGGGTGTCAGGAGCCTTCTCCAGTACCTTGTCGCCGCCGTGCTGCTGGCCGACTTCGAAAGCTTTGTCCGAATCTATTTTCAGAAAACCCATGTCGAAAATATGAGTGGACGAGTTGGTGGGGCTGTAAGTGTCCTCGGTACCGGGAGAGATGCCGCGCGAAGGAGCATCCTGCGCATCGGTGCCCGACCACACATACGGCTTCACGCCGCGTCCACGCGGAGATGCGAAAGAGCCGCGCCACACCGCCGACTTGCCGTCCTTCCCTTTAGAGTCCGCCGTGGGCTGAGATTCCAGCCGGAAAGGTTGCGCATCCTGGGCCCAGCCGCGGGCTGCGATGTAGAGTTTTTGGAAGGCGTAGCGGCCGGTCTGCAAATCTGCGGCTTTGGGCTGAGTTTTCTCGGCCGGAGCGGGCTTGGAGGATTCCGACGAACAGCCTGCCATGGTCAAGAATGCCAGAGCCAGCATCGCCATCAGCAATTTTTTCATAGCACCATTCCGTTGGGTGTGAAATTTTGCAACCGTCAATGCCGAAATCGATTCTACTTGATGCAATGGAGGTGTTCGTCCATGGATGCGTATCTAAAAAGGTTACAGGATGCGGTTGCGTCCGCCACTCACGGCATGACCGCTGAAGACCTGCGGCGTCATCCCGAGGGAAAATGGAGCACTGCGGAAGTGCTTGAACATCTCTACCTCACTTATACCGGAACTGCGAAAGCATTCGAGCGCTGCCTGCAGGCGAACAAGCCGCTGGCACGACCTCCCGCGCTGAAGGATCGCATGCGAGCGATTGTGGTCACCAGCCTCGGATACTTCCCCGAGGGAAGAAAAGCTCCGGAGCGCACCCAGCCTCGCGGCATGCGGGCCGACGAAGTCACCCGCGAAATCGGACCGCGGATCTCGGCCATGGACGAAGTGATTGCGCAATGCGAAGCCCGCTTTGGCAAGCGAACTCGATTGCTCGATCACCCCATCCTCGGACCCTTGACCGCGCATCAGTGGCGAAAATTTCATTGGGTGCACGGACGCCATCACGTCAGACAGATCTGGAAACTGCGAGGAAAGAATTAGCCTTCTTTCCCCACGTCCACCGCGTGCTCGAAACGAGCCGCGCGGCGCTACTCACGAACCGCAGAGGGAATCCCAGCCTTGCGGGCATCTTCTTGCAGGTCTTCGAGTGCCTGCTTGGCGTCGTCGGCGGCCTTTTTCTTGTCAGCAATCTTCTTCTTGTAATCTGCGTCTTCCTTGTCCCATTCGCCCGAATTCCGAAGGCGGCTGCCGGCGTCGGCATACATCGCGGCCGCCCGCAGTTGATACTCGCGCTGCTCGACATCTAATTCACGGTTGAGCAGGTCCAGTTTGGCTTTCTGGTCGGTCAATTTCTCTTTCCACGCGGCGTAGGCTCTCTGCCGGTCTTCCGGAGATTCGCCCGGCTGGATCCCGGCGGGTTTGCTGTCGACTTTCTTGTCGGTTTGCCCCGCGTCCGGCCCGCCGTTTGATGCGGTTTGCGACTGGTCGGCCACAGTTTGGCTATCGCCCGACGCCCCTGCGCCCCCCACTACGCTGAGCTTATCGTTCATCGGCATGTTGTCATTGTCGAACTGCTTGGCCGATGCCGGCTTCTTGTCCTTGCGCACGGCGCGGGCGTAATCGCCCAACGGCTGCTCTGGGGGAGTCGAGGTTTGGGCGCTGGCAAACGACGCCACCATCCCCGCTAGAATTACTGCTGCAACCCGGACATATGCGATGCGTTTCATAGTTGCTTCATCCTCCGTAACCCGTGGCCGGTCCATCTCAGAGCGACATCGGCCTTGATTGAACTCATGCTCTAGCAGCCTTCGCGGCTTTCGCTCCCGCGAGGAATCCGCCAATGGTGTGATCCAGGTCGGCTGCTTCCGAGACGATATCGACGGCCAACTGCCGCACCATCGCCGGATCGCGACTCACCGCCAGTTGCTGCGCGTAGCTCGAAATGGTGGCCAGCGAGTTCCGCAACGCAAGGGCCATCTCGCCCGACATTTCTCCGCGCAATTCCTGCAGCCTCTGAATCAACGCAAATTCGGTCTTATCCGTGATCAGGCAAGCCGCCCCTAAAGTCTCACCCGAGGGCGTGTAGACCGGTGAGATCGTGACTTCCAAAATGCGCTGCTCGCCCGCGGGCGTAATGTAATCCGCTCCCACGCCTCGGGATGCGCCGCTTGCTCGCAAACTGGCTTGCACCGCGGCTGCCAGTGTTTCCGGGGAGCCGGGAGACGAACTCAGTCTGGCCTCACGAAATATTTCGCTGACACTCATTCCCACCGGCGAAGCGAATCCGAGAATGCTTTTGGCAGCGGCGTTCGCGGTGCGAACTAATCCGTTGCTGGTGAGGAACAGGACACCGCTTGAAAGGTTCGAGAGCACCGCGGCGCTGATGTTTTCTGAGGTCTTAGCCCGCCGCCGTTCCACCTGCTGCAAGCTCAGCAATTCATGCTTCTGCTGCTTCAGTTGCTGGATCACGGCGTTATAGGTGTGCATGGGGAACTGCTCAAGCTCGGGAGCGGCGTCAACTACAAAAGATTCCTCGGTGAGCACACGCCGCATCCGCCGCATTAACATGGTTGCCACCCAACAGGCGAATGCCGAGACAAACAGCACGATCGACATGCGAACTACGATGGGGTTGCTGAGTATTTTCAGAGCAACCTCCAGTACCAGCGAAAAAACTGGTCGCCAAAGAACGAAGCAATCATGGCCATGCTGCCCAGAAACACGCCAAACGGCATGGGAAAGCGGCGCAGGGCGACGCTGGCCGACTCCCATCCATGGCGCCGGGCCAGGCTCGCTGGCTCATGATGGCGAATCATCCGTCGGCGGGTGCGTTTGATCCACACGACGAGCACGATTGACAGTCCCGCCAGCGATCCCAGTACGGTCGCGGTGAACAAGGTGAAGATTGTCAGGCGAATCCCAAGGAATGCGCCTACCATCGCCATCAGCTTAACGTCGCCGAAGCCCATGCCTTCGACGCCGCGTGCCCGCAGATAAATCGCTCCTGGGCCATAGATGAACGAGGCTCCCACCGCGGCTCCCATCAACGACTGCAGCAGCGAAAGCCAGGGACTGGAAGCGCTGGCCGCAGGCTGGTAGATCAAGCCGAACAGCATCTTTGAAAGCAAATCGTTGACCGGAACCACGAGGCTGAAGAGCAATCCCAGAACAAGTCCGGGCAGCGTCATTTTGTCGGGCAGAAGCTGGGTCTCGGCGTCGGTGAAGATCAAGCCGACCAGCAGGAATCCGAATGTGCAGTACTTGAGCGTGGCCAGGGTCGGCCCGAAATAAGCGTAGCAGGCCAGAAACAGCGCGCCCGTAATCAACTCAACCATAAGATAGCGCGGCGAGATCGATGCCTTGCAATAGCGGCAGCGTCCCCGCAGGAGCAGCCAGCTCAGAATGGGAACGTTGTCATAAAAGCGGATGGGATGCGCGCATTTGGGGCAAGCCGAGCCGGGACGAACCACCGACAAATCCCGAGGCAGGCGATAGATACACACATTCAGGAAGCTGCCGAAGGCCAGCCCCAGCGCGAAAATCGCAATTGCGAATGCAGGGTCCACCGTGTGCGTTGCCCGCTCCTTGCCAGATTTATGCCGGATTCGCCTCGATTATACGGTGCCTCGCAGGGTGGGACCCAGGTACCAAAGGCGGTGTCCGGAAGGACGATGGGCGCGGGTCTCAGCGGACCACGCATGGCGCGGTCGGGTTGGGTGGGGATGGGTTTCGACTTTACAGGTCGGGCGAAGCGTGCTTGTGGCCGTCTTCCCGATTTGGGCCGTTTGGCCGGATAAAAAAAGGTCGGCTCTGCGCAAAATCTAGAAAACAAAGGGTCGGAATTTTTCTTGGCTCCTAGATCTATGGTTCTTAAGGTAGTTACGGGCAAAATCTTGGAAACATTGGAGTTATCGTGGTGTCCGACCGGCTGCGGTTCCGTTTTGGGACTGCGGGTGGAACTTGGAGCCGTCCCGGAAGATGCGTCGATGGTCAGGTTGTCAAAGAGCAACGATTATCTTGTAGATAATCTATACATTCATATGTTATCGGAATTGAAGGAGGGAGGTCAAGCAGAAAACGGATGGGCTGCGGACGCGGTTCCAAATTGGGAATCCCCGACGACAGGTTCGGAGGGCGGTTGCGATTTTACGCCAACAACCTTTGAGCCACTGACAACACCACGCCTTGCATTGACTTGCCTGCGCTTCCGCCCTAGCATGTTTTGCACATGATCGGGCAGAACATCTCGCATTACAGGGTCGTCGAGAAGCTAGGCGGCGGAGGGATGGGCGTGGTGTACAAGGCCGAGGACGTAAAGCTGCACCGCTTTGTCGCCTTGAAATTCCTGCCCGACCAGATTGCCAAGGATGCGCAGGCTCTCGCCCGTTTTCAACGTGAAGCGCAGGCTGCGTCGGCTCTGAATCATTCGAACATCTGCACCATTTACGAGATTGACGACGAGAGCGGACAAACCTTCATCGCGATGGAGTTTCTGGATGGAATGACGTTGAAGCATCGCATCGCCGGAAAGCCCGTCGAGACCGATGTTTTGCTCGGCCTGGCGATTGAGATCGCGGATGCGTTGGACGCTGCCCACTCCAAAGGGATTGTTCATCGTGACATCAAGCCTGCGAACATTTTTGTCACCGAGCGCGGGCGCGCCAAGATACTGGATTTCGGCCTGGCCAAAGTCACTCTGAAGCCGGAGAGCGTTGGCATGAGCGCCCCGACCCTTGAGTCCGAAAATCATCTGACTAGTCCCGGCAGTGCGCTGGGCACAGTCGCCTACATGTCGCCGGAGCAAGTGCGGGCCAAGCAACTGGACGCGCGCACAGACTTGTTTTCCTTTGGCGTAGTGCTCTACGAGGCGGCTACGGGGATGCTGCCCTTTCGTGGGGAAAGCTCGGGAGTCGTCTTCAAAGCCATTCTGGATGCGGAACCGACGTCTGCCGTAAGGCTAAATCCGGACGTGCCCGCGGAACTCGAACGCATCATTAGCAAGGCATTGGAGAAAGACCGGGAGCTGCGCTATCAGGGTGCGGCGGAGATGCGAGCTGACCTGAAGCGGCTGAAACGAGAAACGGATTCGCGCCATCGGCCGGGGAGCTCGGGATCGGTTACAGTCGGATCGGAGAGCGACTCCCAAGTCATCGCGCAACCGTCGTCCGCGTCTGTGGCGGCGATGCCGATGCAAGCCCCGGCCACCTCCGGGCAAACGACTAGCAGTTCGGCCGTTGCTGCCGCAAGAAAACATAAATTGGCAGTTACTGTGGGCGCGATTGCGGTGCTGCTAGTTCTGGTGGCGGCCGGACTTGGTGTTTATTCTATCCTTCACCGCAGCGTAGCCGCGCCTTTCCAGAACTTCAGCATCACCCAGGTTACGAATTCCGGCCGGGCCGTCGTTGCCGCCATATCTCCCGACGCAAAATACGTGCTCACAGTGATGAACGACAAAGGGCTGAACAGCCTCTGGCTGCGCAATGTGGCGACGGGAAGCGACACCCAAGTGGTCCCTCCAACGGCCAACATTCCCAGCGTGGCATTCTCTCCGAATGGAAACTACATTTATTTCCGCAAAGCCGAGAACGCCATCGCCAGCGATTTCAATATCTACCGCACCCCGGTTCTGGGCGGTACGCCAAAGGCTGTGGTCCACGACGTCGATAGTGCCTTCACCTTTTCACCCGATGGCCAGCGACTGGCCTATATCCGGGCCAACAATCCGGAACCCGGCAAGTATCGCGTGCTCAGTGCCAACCTGGACGGCGGTGATGAAAAAGTACTGCTCATTGAGCCGATGCAGAGCGGACTGGCACGTACGATGGCGTGGTCTCCCGACGGCAAGAGGATCGCCTATCCCGTGTTCCAGCCGGGAGATGCCCTTGGTGGAATCAACCTGCTCGATGTGCAGACGGGAAAAATACAAACCCTAGCCTTTGCTGATAAAGCGATTTTTGAAATGAACTGGTCGTCCGCCGGCGATGGCCTTTTTGTCAACTATCAACAGAAAGGTCCCAACTTCAACCGCCGTCAGATCGGTTACCTGAGCCTTTCTGACGGCCAGTTGCATCCCATTTCGCGCGACACCAATAGCTATACGACGTTGAGCCTCTCAGCCGATGGCAAGTCTTTGGCCACGGTGCAACGAAAAGTGGTAAGCAACTTTTATGTTTTGCCCGGCGAGGGCAGCGCGTCTTCCGACATCCCCCCGTTAATTTCCGGCGGAGAACACATCCAGTTCTTCAATTGGGCGGCCGATAGTAGCCTGCTCACATCTGACGAATCGCAACTTGTGCGCATGGACGCCAATGGAAGCAATCCCACCCAACTGGTTAGCGACCCGGCGGCAAACATTCTCAGTTTGTGGGAGTGCGGCGGCTCCATAGTTTTTCCCTGGGCATTTCACGAGAACAATTTGTTCAGCATCTGGCGTGTCAATGCCGACGGTTCCCATCCTGTGAGGCTGGCGGACAACAAGTTTGACGGGTTTCCGGTGTGCGCGGCCAATCACAACTGGGTTTACTACTGGACGGGCGCTACACAGCTTTGGCGAGTTCCCCTGGATGGTTCTGGTAAACCGGAGCCGATTCCAGGCAGCAGTGTTGCCGGTGGATTTCTGACGGGGCGGGGAATAGGCATTTCACCCGATGGAAAAACCCTGGTGTACGGAGTCGAAATGGTAAATCCAGGCGACGCGATGGGGACTCACAAAATTGCCTTGTTGGATGTGGCAACTCTCCGTTCTCCGCGTTTCCTGGAATCCAATCCCCGGATTTCTAAGGGGGTGCAATTCACCGCGGATGGGAAGGTGGTCGCTTACCCTATCGCCGAGAATGGTGTGGACAACGTCTGGGTTCAGTCCCTCGACGGCGCCCCCGGACACCAGATTACACACTTCAATTCCGAGCAGATCTTTTCGTTTCACTGGTCGCCGGACGGCAAGAACCTCGGCATCCTGCGCGGCCACACCGATTCGGACGTCGTCCTTCTGCAAGAATCCAAGCCGTAGATTGTTCCTTACAATCCTCAACGCAGCAGGTCAAAATCGCCGGTTCTATACTAGCTGCACAATTGGACGATGCTACGAGACAATGTCGGCAGTGATCGTCCCCGCCTCGTGCTATGCTGGCGGACGCCTTGCAGCTTTGACTTTCGAGGGGGATTGATGACCGTTTCACGGCGCGATTTTCTTGCCACGGCTGTCGCAGGTTCTCTATCACTGGGGCTGGCGGATATTGCGAGCGATGCTCAGGACTCCGCAAGCCCGAAGTCGAACTCTGCCTCCGGTAAGCGGCCGATCATGGTTTGCGCGAACAACGGATTCAACTATCTGGATGCCGCCTATGCGTTCCTGGCAGGCGGTGGAGACACGCTGGACGCTGCGCTGCGAGTGGTGAAGGGGCCGGAGGACGATCCTAACGACACCAGCGTTGGGCTGGGCGGCCTGCCCAACGAGGAAGGCGTCGTCGAACTCGATGCTTGTTGCATGCATGGGCCGACGCGGCGGGCGGGGTCGGTCGGCGGGGTGCGCAACATCAAGAATGTTTCGCTGGTTTCGAAAGCTGTGATGGAGCATACCGGCCACGTGATGCTGGTGGGCGAGGGCGCGGAGCGGTTTGCCGTGGCAGTGGGTTTTCCGCGCGAGAACCTGCTGACCGATCATTCGCGCAAGATCTGGCTGCTGTGGAAGGAGTATCACTCGAACGAGGATTGGTGGGGACCGGGGCTGGACGATCCGCATTGGCAGCCCCCAGGCGTTAATGGGGAAACCAAACCGCAATCCGAGATGATGCACGAACGTTTACGCCGACTGGAAGAGCGAGCCGCTGATCTCGGCATCGCACCTGAGCTGCGCGAGGAAGCAGTACACAAAGTGCTGTTTCCGTCCACCGGAACGATTCATTGTTCAGCGCTGAATGAAAAGGGAGAGATCTCGGGCTGCACCACTACCAGCGGTCTCGCCTACAAACTTCCGGGACGCGTCGGCGATTCTCCGATTATCGGAGCGGGCTGCTACACGGATCAGGATGTGGGTTCAGCGGGCGCGACTGGCAGCGGGGAAGAGAATATAAAGGTGGCGGGCGCGCACACTATTGTTGAGAACATGCGCCACGGCATGTCGCCACTCGACGCCGGGATGGAGACGCTGAAGCGCATCGTCCGCAATTACAACGGCGACATGGCGAAGTTACGCTTTGTGGACATGACTTATTACATCCTGCGGAAAGACGGTGTCTACGCTGGTGTTTCGCTGTGGGAGGGCTACTCGCCGACCAAACTGCACAAGATCGCGGTGCATGATGGGTCCAAGCGAGCGGAGCAGACGGTCGCGATGTTCAAGGGGTACTCACAGGATTTTCCTTCGCTGCCAAAAGTTCCGCCGGAAGTGAAGAAGCAATTTGAGTAGATGGCAATGGCCATGGTCATGCGAGCACCCTTTGTGTACCTTCTGTCCTTTGTGGTTTGTGAAGTGCAAGCGCTAAACCACAAAGGACACGAACTACACACAGGAAAGTCCATGAAAGATCCGCGCCTCGCGGAACTGACCAGGATTGCGCTGCCCGAGGAATTGGTAATGTCCTCGGCTTGAGGTCGGGTTGTTCTGAAAGCTAGCGGGCGAGGGCGCCCGCTCCACATGTTCCGGTTCAAGCCTCCGTCTTCAAACACTGGGCCAGCTTGCGCTGAAGGAATCTTCGTTCCGGCTCCGAGCACGGACGATCCAAGGCTTGTCGAAAGCATTGGGATGCCCCGGTCTTATCCTCGATATCGAGCAGCAGTTGCCCTTGAACCGCGGGGAGCAGGTAATAGTTGCGCAGGGAGCGATTGTCGGCCAGCGGCCGCAATTCTGCGAGAGCTGCTTCGGGTCCATTTACTTTGGCCACGACCACCACGCGGTTTAGTTTCACGATGGGGGACGGGCTCAATTCGAGCAATTGGTCGTACAGTTCCAGAATCAGCTTCCAGTCGGGAGCGCGCGTCTCCTCGGCGCGGGCGTGGGTCGCGGCAATCGCGGCCTGTACGTGATACGAAGTAACCTCAGTTCCTTCGGCGCAGAGATTGAAATGATGGAACCCAAGCGCGATCAGCTTCTGATCCCACTGGCTGCGGTCCTGATCTTCCAGCAGCACGAGTTCTCCGGCGGCATCCACTCGAGCCGGAAGGCGCGCTGCTTGAAAAGCCATGAGCGCTACCAGTGCATGCGTTTGAGGCATGCCCACGGACGAAGTTGCGAGCAATCGCCCGAGACGCAAGGCTTCGCCGCAGAGGTCCTGCCGGACCAGGTCTTCGCCCGACTGTGCCGCGTAGCCTTCGTTGAACATCAGGTAGACGACTTCGAGGGCGGAGTCGATGCGTGCGATGAGGTCAGCTCCCACGGGCAACTCGAAGCGAATGCCAGACTCCCGAATCTGCCGCTTGGCTCGCACCAGGCGTTGCGCGATGGTGGCTTCGTCGGCGAGGAATGCCCGGGCAATCTCGCGTACGCTGAAGCCGCCCACGGTCTTCAGGCTTAGCGCGACGCGGGCATCCTGCGCCAGCGCCGGATGGCAGCACATCAAAACCATGCGCAATTCGTCGTCACGCAGTTGCTCTTCGAGTTCAGCGTCGTCAGCGGTGGCCGCGCCCGCGCTGCGAAGATGTTCGGCTGTCAATTCCGCCGACTTCTCTCCCGCCAGCGTCCGATGGCGAACCGCGTCCAGCGCCGCATTCCGGGCCACGCGAAACAGCCAGCCGGCCGGATTTTGGGGAATGCCAGTATAGGGCCAGTGTTGCAACGCTCGGAGCAGAGCTTCCTGCGTGACTTCTTCGGCGAGGTCGAGATGCTCAGGGCCGAGCAGACGGGTCAAGTAGGAGACCATCTGTCCCGCACGGCTGCGGAACAGATGGTCTACCAGCGGGACGGCACTGGGATCGGGGACCAATGCAGTCACCTATTTACGCGGCGCCATGGGATCGACTTCCCGTACTTCGATGGTGCCGCCGTACTCGAGACCGGGGCAGTCGCGAGCCAGTTCAACGGCGGCGTTGTAGTTCGGGGCTTCGATCAGAAAATAGCCGCCGAGGACTTCCTTGGTTTCGCTGTAAGGTCCGTCGGTGACGCGAACCTGCCCTTTACCGCGCATGACTTTGCCGGGGTCATCGGCGAGCTTGTGGCTGCCCACAAGAAGGTTCTGGCTCCGCACCTTTTCACGCCACGTAGTGAACTTCTGGATGGCTTTCTGCATATCCTCCGGACTCATGGTCTTCCAGCCCGAGGGATCGTTATAGAGCAAGAGCATGTATTGCGCCATGGATCCTCCTATCGCACTCGAGTGTACTGCAGGGGTTCGTTGAATTTGGGTTTGCCGCCCTCGAAGAACTGCCAGTCGGCGGCGAAGTGATCGGCGTCCACAAAGCGGAACGTTACGTTGTGCATGTGCCCTGCTTCCGGACCAGAGAGCCCGGTAGCATCGAGAAAAGCGAAGCGCAACTCGCCCGTCGCTCGATCGAACGATTCGGCTTGCATGCGCGGCTGATTCTGCGCCATGCAATAGTGGGTCAGCCGAAGATGGTCGCCGTCGAGGTAGTACACGGTGACCATGGCATTGGCCGCGCCCAGGGTGTCACTCTCGAAGTGCTCGACCACGGCCGAGCCGCCGGATACGACCTCATACTGGGCATGGGACTTACTTCCATCCGGTGCTTTGCTTTCCCAATTGCCCGCCAGGCTCTTGAGTTGTGCGAATGCAGCCTTGGAGTCCGTCGAGTTGGATACTTCCGCAGCCCAGAGCGAACTGGTGATCATGAGCAATACGATTGTTCCTGCCAGCAGACGTATTTTCATAGTTCCTCCTTCGTTTGGGGAGCGATTGGATTCATGCCCCCCTGTTCGTTGAATAGACGGACGGGTAGGGGAAAAATCGACAGGATGGAAAGCAGAAATTGTGGGATGCACAAGCGCCTTCCACCGTTCGCGGGGAAATGTCTCGCTCCAGAGGGGTGAGGGCGATGAGCTGCCTCTACGCGAACCTCACCTTGACGTCCGGGCCTTTTTCCAGGTGGATGCTGTCGATGAAGCGCACTTTGCCGGTGCGGTAGGTCAGGATTACCGACGAAGTTCTTGTGCCTTCGCCGAAGAAGCGGACGCCTTTCAACAGTGCGCCCTCGGTCACGCCGGTGGCGGCGAAGATTAATTGCTTGCCGGGAGCGAGGTCCTCGGCTTCATAAATCTTACATTTGTCTTTAATGCCCATGCGGGCGATGCGCTCCTCCAACTCGGGCTTGTCGATCACCAGGCGGCCCAGCATATATCCATTCAAGCAGCGAATCGCGGCTGCGGTGATCACGCCTTCGGGAGCCCCGCCTGAACCCATAACTGCGTGGACGCCGGTGCCGATGACGGCGGCCGCAATGCCGGCCGAGAGATCACCGTCCCCGATGAGCCGGATGCGGGCACCGGCGGCGCGGATGTCGGCGATAAGCTTTTCGTGGCGGGGACGGTCGAGCACAATCACGACCAGGTCTTCCACGTCGCGGTCCAGCCGCTTGGCAATGTTTTTCAGGTTGTCGGCTACGGGCGCATCGAGTTCCACGGCGTCCTTGCAGGAAGGACCGACTACGATTTTTTCCATGTAGCAGTCGGGAGCATTGAGCAGTCCGCCGCGTTCCGAGGCCGCCAGCACAGTAATCGATCCCGGAGCTCCGGTAGCGCAAAGATTAGTTCCTTCGAGAGGATCGACTGCAATGTCGACCTCGGGCACTTCGCGGCCATCAGGAAATTCCGCGCCCACCTTCTCGCCGATGTACAGCATGGGAGCTTCGTCACGCTCGCCTTCGCCGATCACGATGGTGCCGCGCATGGGGATGCTGTCCATGGTCTGGCGCATGGCCTCGGTGGCCACCTGGTCCGACAGCTTGCGTTCGCCCTGGCCCATGGTACGAGCCGAGGCAATGGCTGCGGTTTCGACCACACGCAGAAATCGCGAAGCGAGATCGCTCTCAATGTTTTGACCGAAACTCCTGACTTTGCCTTCGGGTCGCGTGTGAGTAGCCATCAGAGCCTCCAAAAGGAACCGGACAGAGACTATAGCGCGAAGCTGGGCTGAAGGGAAAGGTCACGCCCACGCTGGGCTACGGGGGACATCTGGCCCAGCCAAGCGAACACTGATAAAATCGCTTGGTACCGTCTAACAAGTGGGGGCTATAGCTCAGTTGGGAGAGCGCCTCGTTCGCAACGAGGAGGCCGTCGGTTCGAGCCCGACTAGCTCCACCATTCTTCTCAATCCCTTGCAGAGTTTGCGGCCGTTTTCGATCCTCGAACGACTCGCGTTATTGGACCGTTTTGGACCGTGAATTGGAGGTGCCTCTTCGAGCTCCGAAAAATCAAGATCCAATTCCATCGGCCGCGGCGCCGGCAGACTTCCGCTGCCGGCGGACACTGAGCGCTGCTGCAACGATCGCCACTGTGACGCCGAGAAGGTCGAGGTCACAGGAAAGATTTCCGTTGACAGCGCGCTGGGTTGTTTTATAATCATTCTCATCCGATAATCATGCGCCTCGCCCATGAAAAGTTCCGCGAGCTGGCCGCGAAGCACGGTTTGCCGGTCACGCACCAGCGTCAGGTGGTCTATGAGGCTGTCATCGCTTCCCACGGACACTATTCCCCCGAAGACATTTACGCCACGGTCCGGCGCCGCATTCCATCCATTTCTCTGGCCACGGTCTACAACAATCTGCGGCTTTTCATCGAGTGTGGGATGCTGCGAGAGGTCAGCCCTCATGCGGCTACGTTGCTCGTGGACGGCAATCTCAAACCTCATCACCACCTGGTTTGCTCGCGCTGCAAATCGGTGCAGGACATCGAAGGAGAGTTCATCGATTTCAAACGACTATCCCGGCATGTGCCGGACGGTTTTGATCTGACGCAGCCGCTGGTTGAGGTCTTTGGCCTCTGTCGCCGCTGCCGCGCCAAAAAGTAATTTTGTTCACGCAGTACCCCGTCAAGAATCGAAGGAGGAAATCATATGGAAAATACGCTCGCAACTTCATCGGGGAGCGTTGTCCCCGAAACTAAAGACAAAAGCACCGTGACCGAATCGAAGTGCCCAGTAGCGCACGGCGCTCGCAAATCCCACACGAATGTTGATTGGTGGCCGAATCAGGTGAACGTGAACGTCCTCCACCAGCATTCCCCAAAGTCTGACCCGATGGGTAAGGAGTTCAATTACGCACAAGAGTTCAAGACGCTTGACCTGAATGCCGTAGTCAAGGATCTGCATGCCTTGATGACGGATTCGCAGGCGTGGTGGCCGGCTGACTTTGGCCACTATGGACCGCTGTTCATTCGTATGGCGTGGCACAGCGCGGGCACGTACCGCATCGGCGACGGCCGCGGTGGGGCCGGAGCCGGGCAACAACGCTTCGCACCGCTCAACAGCTGGCCGGACAACGTGAACCTGGACAAGGCGCGCCGGCTGCTGTGGCCGATCAAGCAGAAGTATGGCCGGAAGATTTCCTGGGCCGACCTCATGATTCTCGCCGGTAACGTCGCATTGGAGTCGATGGGCTTCAAGACATTCGGTTTTGGCGGCGGCCGCGCGGACGTGTGGGAGCCAGAAGAGTTGAACTGGGGGCCTGAGGGTACATGGCTTGCCGACGAGCGTTACAGCGGTGATCGTGACCTCGAGAATCCGCTGGGTGCCGTGCAAATGGGCCTGATCTATGTGAATCCGGAAGGGCCCAATGGAAAGCCTGATCCGATCGCTGCGGCACGGGATATCCGGGAAACTTTCGCCCGCATGGCGATGAATGACGAAGAAACCGTTGCGCTCATTGCCGGCGGTCACACCTTCGGCAAGACGCACGGCGCTGCTGTTCCCGCTCAATACGTCGGCAACGAACCGGAAGGTGCCAATATCGAGGATCAAGGCTTTGGGTGGAAGAATAAATTTGGCAAGGGTTTTGGTGCTGACACCATCGGCAGCGGCCTGGAAGTCACTTGGACCACGACGCCGACGAAGTGGAGCAACAACTTCTTCACCAACCTGTTCAAGTACGAATGGGAACTGACGAAGAGTCCGGCGGGGGCGCACCAGTGGACACCGAAAAATGGCGCAGGCAACGGTACCGTACCGGATGCACACGATCCGTCGAAGCGCCATGCGCCCTCGATGCTGACCACTGACCTTGCCTTGCGGTTCGACCCTGCTTACGAAAAGATTTCACGGCGTTTTTACGAGCATCCGGATCAGCTCGCAGACGCGTTTGCGCGGGCGTGGTTCAAGCTGACGCACCGCGACATGGGGCCGATCTCGCGCTATCTTGGCCCGCTGGTTCCGAAGGAGACCCTAGTGTGGCAAGACCCGGTTCCCGCCGTAGATCATAAGTTGGTCGGGGAGAAGGATGTTGCAGCTCTGAAGGCGAAGATCCTGGCATCCGGATTGTCGATCTCCCAACTGGTCACTACTGCCTGGGCGTCGGCGTCGTCGTTCCGCGCCTCCGACAAGCGCGGTGGGGCGAACGGGGCGCGCATTCGCCTTGCACCGCAAAAGGATTGGGAAGTGAACCAGTCCGCCGAACTGGCGAAGGTTCTCAAGAAGCTGGAGGCGATCCAAAAGGAGTTCAACAGCGCCCAGACCAACGGGAACAAAGGAAAGAAGATTTCGCTTGCGGACCTGATCGTTCTGGGCGGCGACGCAGCCGTCGAGGAAGCTGCGAAGAAGGCCGGGCATGACGTGAAGATTCCCTTTTCGCCGGGACGCACGGATGCTTCGCAGGAGCAGACCGACGTGCACTCATTCGCCGTAATGGAGCCGATCGCGGACGGGTTCCGCAACTATCTCCGCAGCGGACAGGTCCTGTCGGCTGAGGAGTTGCTGGTCGATCGGGCACAGTTGCTGACGCTGACTGCCCCCGAGATGACGGTTCTCATCGGTGGCATGCGCGCCCTGAATGCGAACTTCGGGCAGGCCAAACACGGCGTCTTCACCAACCGGCCTGAGACGCTGACCAATGATTTCTTCGTCAACCTGCTCAACATGAATACGAAGTGGGAGCCCGCTACATCCGAAGGTGTGTATGAGGGGCGCGATCGCGCGACCGGCAAAGTCAAGTGGACTGGCACGCGCGTCGATCTCGTCTTCGGTTCGAACTCCCAGCTCCGGGCACTCGCCGAAGTCTATGCGTCTGACGACTCGAAGGAGGCGTTTGTGAAGGACTTCGCGGCGGCGTGGAACAAGGTTATGAACCTCGATCGCTACGACCTTGCCTGAGCTGGCCGGAAAAGGAGCTTTCAACTTCGTGCTCTTGCGGTTGTTTGGATCGGCTGAACCGAAGGCGTCGCTTTTCCTGGCTCGCGGGGCGTATCACGCGCCCGTGTGGCCTTTACCAATAGGCGCAACGGTTTCACAGGGACCGAGTTTGTCGCCGGGAGAGAGCGCCATCTGCTTGTAGAGCTAAGTTAGCCGAGCAAATCGCGTGCCGGATGCTACGAGTGCTGCAGGTAGACGCGGACTAGACATCGGAGCCGAGGAGATTTTCGTCGCGGTTCCAATGGACCGCACATTGGAGTCGGAGGGACGCAGATTTGGTTAGCCCGTGACTCGGGATCGATCCAACTAACCACCTCTCTGCATCTAACAGGAAAACAAACTGCGGGATCAATGATAAGCAATACGTCGCGCGTGCAAGGCTCAATCCCGTAATACTCGGGATGGATCGGTGCGCGTAGCGCGCCAAGCGGGCAACAGACAAGCTGCGATTGAGGTGGTCGTCGTAACCGCCAAGGCCGACCCGAATGCCAGCGGGTCGCGGGGGCTGACATTGTAGAGAAGCGCTCCCAGTAATCGTGTGACTGCAAGTCCGGTAGCCGCACCGAAGAGCACGCCGCCTGCCGTTAATGCCAAGCCACGCGAAATCACTAACTGAAATAGGTTGGATGCGCCAGCGCCAAGGGCCATGCGAAGTCCCAGTTCGCGGCTGCTTTGCGCAACGGTGTAAGACATCACGCCATACAGACCAATGCCAGCGAGCAGAAGCGCTAAGCCTCCCAAGATCGCAACCAAGGTTACAGCCACAAGTTGCGGCGAGGTTGAGCGATCAACCTGTTCCTGGAGCGTGATCATCTCGTAGAGCGCAAGGTTCTCGTCCAGCGCACGGACTTCGCGCCTGAGAGCCGCCGCAACCGCCTGCAAAGGTTGGCTTGTACGGATATTCAGGGCCGGCCCCCTTACGAAATCCTGCCGCAGCGGCACGTAGAAAAATGATTTTGGACTTTCGCGCATGCTCTCGTACTTTGAGTCTGCAGCAACCCCAACGACTTGCACCCAGCGGCCCTTGACTTGAAGGCGTTGACCGACAGGATTCTGACCGTGCCAGTAGCGTGCCGTCATGGTCTGATTCACCACGGCGACGAGAGGTGCGTTTTCGTCGTCGGCGCGGGTGAATTCGCGACCGGAGACTAGAGGGATACCCAAGGTGGCGAAATAGGCCGGACCGACTTGGTTGTACTCGACGCTGGGTTGCTCCTCCGGCGGAGGCTGGTAGCCGTCTACAGCAATTGGCGTCGAAGAGTACGAACCATAGCCCAGCGGGGTCACACGAGCAAACGCCGCCGACTGTACGCCAGGCAGCGACCTGACGCGATCAATCAGCGCGTCCTGAAAAGTCTTGGCTCGGGGCTCGTCGTATCCCGCCGCAACCAAGGACACACCAGTCGTCAGCACATCTGTCGTTGTAAATCCCGGGCTGGTAGTTCGAATCTTCTGTAGGCTTTGCATCAACAGTGTGGCTCCAACCAGCAAGAGGAAACTCAGGCTAACCTGGAGAACAACCAGGCTCGACCGGATCCACGCTCTTTCGCGGACGCCGACAACCCCCGAGGATTCGGCTTTCAGGGTGCCCGCAAGGTCGATATTGCGCGTCTGCAACGCGGGGACGAGCCCGACAATTAAGGTGACGACAAGGCAAATGCCAGCGCTCAGTGCCAGAACCCGCCAGTCAATTTCACCTGGCAAGTGCATCGCGATTCCGGAGCGTGCGGGTAAGAGCAGCACGAGCGCGTGCCGAGACCAGTGAGCAACGAGGAGTCCGCCGGCTGCACCAAACGCCGAAAGGATGAGGCCTTCGGTGAGGAGTTGCCGCAACAGACGGCCGCGGCCTGCGCCGATGGCGAGGCGAATGCCCATCTCGTGGCGCCGCGCGAATGACCTGACCAGCAGCAGGTTGCCGACATTCGCGCAGGCGATGAGCAGAACAAACGCCACCACCGCCAGCATTATTTCGAGCGTGGGGAGCAGAGTACCGGCATTATTGAACGGCGTTTGCCACAACGGCCACAGCTTGATGCCCCGTCCGCGGTTCGTGCCCGGATAGTCCGTATCCAATCGGTCTGCGACTGCGGAGATTTCTTCCTGTGCTTGTTTGCGAGTGACCCCAGGCTTGAGCCGTACATAAGACTCAATCCAGCGCTCGCCGCGGTCTTCCAATTTGTATCCGCCAGCTTCAAAAGTTTCCTCCATAGACGCCGGGACCCAGAAATTCATAGCCCAGCCTACAAAAGTTCCGTAAAACCCTTCCGGTGCGACCCCCACAATCGTGTGCAAGACATTATTGAGCCGCTGTGTCTTCCCGATGATTTGCGGATCGCCTTTGAAGCGCCTCTGCCAAAGCTGATAACTGATTACCGTGACGGGATGGGCGTCGCGCCCTACATCTTCGCCGCGCACAAAGCCGCGCCCGAGAATTGGATGGACGCCGATTGCGTCGAAATAGTTTGCAGAGACGATGCTGCCGGTCGTGACCTCGGCGCGGTCGCCGATACTGAGGGTGCTGCCAGTAATTTTGCTCACGAAGAATGAGTCAAACAGGGTGCAGCTTCTCTGCAAGTCGAGGAAATCCGGCCACGAGATTAACGTGGCTCCGGTCTCGTCACGTGCCGTGCCGGCTAAGGCGAGCAGCCGCTCCTGATGGGCTACTGCCGGGTAGGGGCGGAATAAGATTCCTTCGACCCAACTGAACACTGTAGCGTTGGCACCGATTCCGAGGGTCAGGCACAGAATTGCCAACGCAGAGAATCCCCGACTGCGACGCAGTTGCCGGAGGCCATAGCACAAATCCTGAAGCAGATTTTCAATAGCGTTCACGCCACGCGTGTCGCGGCACTGCTCTTCGATTTGCGCCACACCACCTAGTGCGCGCAGCGCCGAGTAGCGAGCATCCTCAGCCGACATGCCCCTCGCAAGGTTTTCTTTGATTTGCAGCTCGAGATGGTCGCGAAGCTCGTCTTTTAGTTCCTGATCCAGCCGGTTGCGGCCGAAAAGTGCACGCAAACGCAACGGCAAAGTATAAAACCATCGTTCGAAGCTCACGTTGAGGCCTCCTTGAGCTTTACTATGGCGGAGATGGCTGCGGAGAGGCGCTTCCAGTTGGCTGACTCTTGTTCGAGCTGCTTCCGCCCCAGCCGAGTCAGCGAATAAAACTTGGCGCGGCGGTTATTTCCACTCGCCTTCCACTCGGCGGTAATCCAACCCTGTTGTTCCAGCTTGTGCAGCGCAGGGTAGAGAGATCCATCGCTGACCTGCAGTACGTCGCTGGAGATTTGCTTCAGACGCTGGCTGACGGCCCAGCCATTCAGCGGCTCCAGCGCCAGTATTTTCAGGATCAGCATATCCAGCGTCCCCTGGACAAGGTCCGAAGGCTTACTCACGCAGTCTCCTCTCGGTTACCGAGTTAGACTACGCACGTGCCTCTCGGTTAGCGCCGAGAGTTCAAAAACTCGTCGGGCCAAGGTAATGCTAGTGCCGTTCTGCTCCTCGCTGCTGGGAAATCTTAAAGGCTCAGATAAAACTACAGCACACTCGGCCACTGCACTAATTGGTTGCGCCCTCTCCCCCTGTGGATTGAGGTGATCCGAGTTCTCAGGAGAAACAGCATGGAAACAATATACTGGTGTCTACCTCAAGGCCAAATGAAGGCGAATAGACGGAGAGGCTTGCCATGCAAAAATGCTGCGGTCTGAGTCATGTTGGGGCGTTAGCAATATTGGTAGCAATTCTGGGCTCCACAACAGCCGTGTTTCCCTCCGACAACCCAGAGTCGGCGCCATTGAAACTGGTTGCAGACGTGCCTCTGCCAGGCCCCGCCGTCCGCTTCGACTACCAGAGTCTTGACGCCTCTCATGGCCGTCTTTATATCGCCCACATGAACGCTGATCAGCTTGTCGTTTTCGATACGAAGAAACGCGAAGTTGTGGCAAATCTCGACGGCTTCCCCAACGTTCATGGGGTTTGGGCGGTTCCGGAGTTGGGCAGAGTCTACGCATCGGTAACAGGGGAGCACAAAGTCGCCGTTGTCGATATGCAAACCCTCAAGACCATTGCGAAGACTGGACCGGTCAAGTATCCGGACGGCATCGCCTACGCTCCCGGCGCCAAGCGGGTCTTCGTATCCGACGAGCACGGAGACGCAGAGGCAGTAATCGATGTGACGACCAACTCTCTTGTCACTACAATCCCGCTCGGTGGCGGCGCGGGCAACACTGTCCTTGACCCTGGCTCCGGCCACATCCTCGTTGCGGTGCATGAAAAGAACGAACTCGTCGCGATTGATCCGGCTACTGCCAAGATTGTCGCTCGCTATCCAGTCCCAGGAATCGAGAGTCCGCACGGAATTGCCCTCGACGTGAGCGCAAGACTGGCCTTTGTAGCGGGAGAAGAGAATAACAAGCTTGCAGTGGTGGATCTCACGAACATGAAGGTACTGGCTACTTATTCAGTCGGCAAAGACCCGGACGTACTCGCGTTTGATACTGAACTCAAGCAGTTGTATGTCTCGGCGGAATCCGGAAACGTGACCGTCTTTCGCGAGGAGGGCAAGAACCTTGTCACCGTGGGCTCGTTTTCCATGCCCTACGCGCACACAGTCTCCGTGGACTCGGACACCCACTTGGTCTACTTCCCTCTGCAAGATATCGACGGCCATCCTCTTTTGCGGATTATGGAACCGAGTGGCACAAAGTGATCCCCTGCACTGCATGTCGTTCGTCGCTCTGTCTGTGGTGTAGATCCCACTTCGGCGCCGGTTCGTGAAGCATCGTTGGTACGGGATCGTTGGCATGGCACTTCTCGTCGGCACCGTGTTCCCAACGCTTCTCATTTCTCAAAAAACACAAAACGCGCAGCCTCCCGGTCCTTGCGCACGCATCGCGATCCTGCGTGCGTACATCCCTTTACACGGTCGCAGGCCGTGAAAGTGGAGTATGATGTGTCGGGAACGCTGGCTTCATCCTATTTAGCGAAGTAAGGAGACGTTCAACGGTCAGTCTCAAGTGGCCGTGCCGGCTCCTGATGTATTTCGAGGAAGGGGGAGCCATGTGTGTTGCAAGCGAAGTCCATACCTGCAGGATTTTTTTCTTTGCCGTCTTTCTCCTGTCTTTGTGCGGTCTACCGGCGAACGCGCAAAAGAGCCAACAGCCAAGCCCTCCCAAATACGACCTGCATACCGAGACGAAGATGAAGGCAACGGTGGAGGAGGTGAAACTTCCTCCAAAGGGCAGCGAGAAAGAAGTCGCCTATCTGCTGGTGAAGATCGAAACAGACTCCGTCGACGTGTACCTATGTCCCAAGTCTTTTTTCGACGACATGGGTATGAGTTTCAGCAAGGGCGACGAGGTTGCGCTCACCGGTTCGAAGGTGAAACGCGGCGAGGCAGACCTTGTGCTTGCGCGGGAACTGGTGAGAGGGAGCGACACATTCGTCTTGCGAGACGATAAAGGGACCCCCGTCTGGGGTTCTCAGCGTTGACCGCTGTCTCCAGAAAATCACCCCTGACAAATGCGCTAACACCGCTCAGGATACTTGTGCGCGTCGTCGTTCAGCGAAGGGGCGGGTGTCCATCTTTTCGCTCCAACGTCTAAAACCGGGTGGGGTGAAAAGGCGATGGCATTGTCTACCGCAATCTCCTCGGTCTATCGGTTTGGAGTTTTCGAACTGGACGGCCGAACCGGCGAGTTACGCAAGGACGGTATCAAGCTGAAACTGCAGGACCAGCTTTACCAGGTGCTGCTCAAGCTAGTGCGACGCCCCGGCGAGATTGTCAGCCGTGATGAACTGCGGTCTGCCTTGTGGTCGGACGACACTTTCGTGGACTTCGACACGGGTCTCAACACCACGATCAAGCGCTTACGGGAGACGTTGGGAGACTCGGCGGACAATCCCATTTTCATCGAGACGCTCCCGAGACGCGGGTATCGTTTTATTGCTCCGGTGAACGAATCCAGTACCGTACCACGGTCTTCGCAGCGACCGATTGAGATCGCCGCCAACGGCAGAGTGAGGGCGGGGTTTCGGCTGGTGCTCGCAGTCGCTCTCACGGGACTGTTGGTTGCGTTTGCCTTCAAACGTGTAAGCGTGTCGGGAGCGCCACCGGAAAGAGTGCTGAGTTTTGCGCAACTCACCAGTGACGGGCAAGCGAAGTTGGGGCCTCTTCTCACGGACGGTTCACGCATCTATTTCTCTGAAGTCCTACCGTCCGGATGGGTTTTGGCACAGGTGTCGGCTCGGGGCGGACAAACAATCTCCCTTTCGACTTCTCTGAGCGATCCGAAGCCGGTAGATATTTCTCCGGACCGGACCGAGTTACTCGTTTTGTCGGTGAAGGGACCAATGGCCAAGGAACTCGGTGGGATGGAACTGTGGATTGTTCCGGTGGGGGGAGGTTCCGCCCGTCCGGTGGGCAACGTTCTGGCGAGGGATGCGGCGTGGGGCGCCGATGGAGAGACGATTCTCTACAGCGATGGTCACGAGATCCGGCTCGTGAACAAGGACGGATCGAACCGGCGAACGTTGCTCACGCTTACAGGTTATCCGGGGTACTTTCGGTGGTCCCCAGACAGGCAGCGGCTGCGATTTAGCATGACCGATCGCCACATGGGAGTATCGGCCTCGTTGTGGGAGGTGGCGGCAAACGGAAGCGGTCTGCATCGGCTGCTCCCTGAATTGAAAAATCCGTCGGTATGCTGCGGAGACTGGACCTCTCATGGCGAGGATTTCATCTTTCAAGCCTCCAGCGCAGGCAGAACGGATCTCTGGGAAATGAGGGGCGGGCACGATTTCTTCCGGGCAAGCCAGGGGCCGGTCCGCCTCACGGCTGGTCCGATGAACTTTTCGCAGGCAGCCGGTAGCCCAAGCCGTGAAGTTTTCGCGATTGGCAGCTTGCCGCGAGCCGAACTGGTCAAGTACGAGCCGCAATCCGGAGAGTATGCGCCATATCTTTCGGGAATTTCGGCCGAAGGGGTGGATTCATCGCGGGACGGGCGGCGAGTTGCGTATACATCGTTCCCCGATGGCGCGCTGTGGCGCTGCAATAGCGCGGGCGGCGAGAGATTGCAGCTGACCTTTCCACCGATGCGCGCACTTATGCCTCGCTGGTCCGCCGACGGGAAGCAGATTGCATTCATCGGGAGTGTGGAAGGGAATCGTTGGACAAACTATCTGATCTCCGCCGAGGGTGGGGTTGCGCAACAACTGGTCAACGGCGATGAACAGTTCGCCGATCCCACCTGGGCGCCCGACGGAAAGTCCATAGTTTTCGGGCCGTGGAAAGACGGCGAAGGTCGAGGCATTTACGTGTTTGAGTTGGGCACAAAGGAACTCTCCGCCGTTCCTGAGTCCAAAGAGCTCTGGTCCCCCCGCATCTCTCCCGATGGACGCTACATCGCAGCCATGACGCGGAGCGAGAGCAAGATTATGCTGTTCGACAAGATGACGAAGAAATGGGAGCCGATAGCCAACCTCTACAGTGGCTACCCCAGTTGGTCGCAGGATGGAAAATTTCTTTATTTTCAAGACTGGAGCAACGGTGCAGGTCTTCCGTCGCGTATCGTGCGCGTCAGGATCAGCGATCGAAAGCTCGAGACGGTGCTGGATCTGAAGAGGGTAGACCGGCTGCCCATCGCGTCTTTAATGGGTTGGACCGGTCTGGCCCCAGACGGGTCCATTCTTCTGGCACGAAACATCAGCGCGCAGGAAATCTATTCGCTGAAGTGGTGACGGGGACAGGCAGTTTACCGGTGAGCTGTGTCCGGGTTTCGGATTGATGTGTAGTCGCGCACCTTGGAAGAGCGGCAGCGCGGACGGTGCCCTCGCCTTAACTCTTCTCCGAAACGATCGGCTACTTCTTCGTTCGGTTCGCTGCACAGGGCGTGGCCCAGTTCGTGGGTTACAGCGAGATTGAGAAGTTGATCGCGCGGCATAAGCCACTCCCGCTGCAATTCAGCAGAGCGCAGCCCTTGGCGCTTGAAAAGGGCGTCCTCGAGGAAGGTTTCCCGCTGGTCCAGCGCGGTGAATGCAGGGCTTTCCGGTTTCAGTCCGAGGAGCACGGAGATAGGAATCCAATCCTGCGAACGAACCAGTACCCAGGTCCAGGGCCCGAGCTCTTCGGCAGGGTAGCGTGCCAAAACAGTCTTCAGGTCGGCAATTTCTTGCCGGCAGTCTGCCAGGGTGTAGCCCGTGTGGCAGTAGAAATTCTGGTTGGACAATCCCGACGATATTACCGAATACCCAGGGTTGGCCTCCGATTGGGTCAGCGCGATGCCGGGGCACGTGACCAACAACGCAACGAACAAAGACATTTTGTAGGCGTCCACAGCGCTCATCCCATCCGCGGTAGCGGCTAGGCGGAGGCTGGCTCATTTGGGAGAGCATCTCCATGGACGGGCCCTGACATTGATGTGAAATGTGGGTGACAGAACAAGCACAGTGAAATGAGAAAGGTGCGGACATGGATGAACGAAGTTCAGGGTTGGAAAACGCGTCGGAGGAAGAACAGAGGCGAGCTGCTATTTGAGTGCCTCCGTGCCTGACACCCTATCCCAGCCGTCGGCCGGGTTGTATTCTGTCATAGCCGTGGCGGCATCGCTGGTTTTTTCGCCCAAATCCTTTTGGTACACCGCGCCGTCTTTGTCGATGATGAAGGTCATGATTCCCGAATTCCTGTATTCGGCGGGATAGGCGAGAATCGCAAATCCACGCGTCATCTTTCCATCGACGATGTAATCCTTCGCTCCACCTTGTGCCTTGTCACCTTGTTTGGTCAGTATTTGGAAGTAGTAGCCGTTGAACGGCTGCGGTTTGCCCCCTGCGTTGGTGTAACCCGCGGCCTTCGCGAAGTCACCAAGCTGGCCGAGGGGGCTTGGAGTCTGACCTTCCGGAGCATTCCAGTACAGTCCGTTTTGTTTGCCTTCGTCGCTGACGAACTTCTGAGCGTATTGCTTTACTTTGTCGCCATCGTGAGTCTGGCTGAAGTATTGCTGCTGCGCATTCGCGATAGCGCCGCACGCCTCGATTGCGGTCAACTCGCCTTTGCCGATGCGGCGCGCAAGGATCTCGTCTTTGCCCGCCGCAGTGTCGAAGACCCACTGGCCCTGGGGATTCTTGTCCAGAGGAATTGGAAAAGGAAAATTATCCGCTCCGACGTAAAGCATCTCGCCGCCCGCCTTGATCTGGCGCCAGCGATTCATTTGGCTGTACGCAGCAACGAAGTCCTGCAGTGCATCCTTATCCTTTACCGGGTCCCCCGAGAACAGTACGTCCTTGGCGTCCGGACCGAAAATCGCAAGCAGAGCACCCTGGTCGCCCGACTTGGCAGCTTCGACAAAAGCGGCTCCTGCGTCGGCTGGAGATGCGAATGTCTTCTGAGCCGCAGGCTTTTCACTTGTGGCATTCTCCTGCTTGCTGCACGAGACCATGGAACAGATACACGCGAGCAGGATCGCTAACATCCGAAGGCGTGAGACGAAAATCTTTTGCTTCCCAATCATTCCCGACATACCGATCCTCCAATCTGCATTCTCATGGGTACTGCTGGGTTTCTTCTAGCGACGGAAACCACCGCCGCCTCCGCGGAAGCCGCCTCCGCCAAACCCGCCGCCACCGAAGCGGCCACCACCGAATCCGCTGGATCTCATACTCCCCCAACCGCGGCTGCTCTCCGCCCTCGAGGACCACCCGCCGCCACCACCGAAGCCGCCGGAGTGTCCACTCATCCCGCTGAAAGCGTTCGATCTTCCAGCTCCACTGTTGTCATGCTGTGCCCAGGAGTTCGAGGCTGAGGAGTGGCTAGACTGGAAGTTTTGAGCACTTTGCCGGTTGAAGTTAGTGTTGTTCACGTTCCGGTTGTAAGTGTTGCCGCCGCCGTGGTAGTTGTTGTAGTTGTTTCCGCTATGGTTATAGGCGTTGTTGTACCCATAGCCGCCGTGGTAGCCACCGTTGTAGTAACCGCCATGCCAGGCGGAATTCCCGTAGTACGCGCCGCCGTGATAGACCACCGCCGTGCCGTGCCAGCCGCAGTTCCAACTGCTGTAGCCCCAGCCACAGCATCCGCCGCTCATCAATGCCCCGACCGCGATCCCGGCGCCGAAGCCAATGATGCCGGCTGCGGCCACGTCTCCCGCGCTGTACCCTGGCGTCACATAGGGCGTGCCGTAAACGACCGTGGGGTTGTACTCCGGAACATAGACGATTTGAGGGTTGGCCGGTTGAATGACGATGGTCTGTGGCGACTGCTGCACCACGGTGATCTGGGAGCTGGACTTGAGATTGCCAGCTGCTTTGGCTTGTGCGCGCAAAGTCTGGATGGCTGCCATTACATCAGCCTGCTGGTTGTGATAAGCCTCTCCCAGCGAGGACGTCCAGGTGAGATTGTTCGACAGGTTGTTGAGCACTGATGGAAATTCTGTGAGCGCCTTCACGCTCGCATCCCACGATTGTTTGTTCACAGCCTGCATCAAAGCACTACCTGTCAAACTCTTGTTTTGCTGCATCCAGTAATTCGCAATGGCGACCTGGTCCGGGAAGGTCGACGCCGTAAGAATCTGAGCCACCAACGCATCCGGATACAGCGCGATGGGCGCCACTAATGCTTGCAGTTCGGCCGCGCTCTGCGACGCAGCGTCTGTGGGATTCCCGCTATCAGTAGGGGGAGGCGAAGGGGCAGTCTGGTACCCGTACAGCATCTGTGACGAAGTGGTGACCAGAAGAAAGCTGAGCATCACCGATAGGACCTTCTTGGTGTTTTGGCAGATCATTTGAGTTACTCCAATCGATGTTTTCCTCGCCGGTCGTGCTTCCGACCCGAGGGATCCGGATCGATGTCGAACCCTCAGGGCTGGCGAAGACGAATGCTTGGACCACGAGGCTTCAGCAAAACGGACCTGGGGAGTGCCCGTACTTGACTGAAGCCCTTGGGTCCCAGGCCCGCCTAAGCCGCTACGGCCGGCTGATCCGGTTGGTGCAGGTTGAGTTCTTCCGCGCCTGTGTTAGCCAGGATGCGGCGAGCCGCCTCCGCTTCTTCCGCGGTTCCATGCGCAATGAGCAAATACTTGCCAGCCCTGACCGAACTCTCGTACTTCAGGGCGCTGTCCTTAGGGACTCCGATGCTGTAAAGCCCAGCTCCGAGCGCAGACAAACCGCCGACAACGATTGCACTCTCCAGAGCACCCACAATCCACGCCACCGCGGAACCAGCCACCATGACCGGGCCGACGCCGGGAATCATGAAGAAGGCCGATCCCACCAGCAGGCCCCAGAGGCCGCCCCAGAATGCACCCTTCTTCCCCCAATGTTTCATCCGGTCGCCAGTGGTGTAGTAACCGACAACCTGATCTTCTGTGTGGTACCCCTGTCCCAAAATCGCGAGCTTCTTGATGTTGAAATCAGCTTTCTTGAGCAGGTTGATTGCGTTTTCGGCATCGGAATGCTGCGGGTAGACCGCGACAACCGAGTTTTCTTTGCTATCGATTTGTGCCATTTTTTCCTCCAAGTCCAGGGCTGCTGCGTCAAGAACGGTCGATCAGTAAGCCTACTTTCGAATTCAAAAGGAGCGTGCGATTGCAGCACGCCCCTTTCTTGTTTCGCCCGACTTTAGTCGCTGCCAATGGCTTTCGGCATGTTGTTAGGATCCAGTGCTGGCACTGGATTTTTGGGATGCTGAAGGTCCGGGATCAAGTCATTCGAGGCGCCACCCGGGAACCGCTGGATGCTCGGATACTTCATGATTGATTTGTCGAAATCGGCGAGCACTGCGCTAAACAGTCCCGCCGTCCAGCCGTTGTCTTGGCCGGTGTACTTGCCTGGCGAAGTCGACAGCGCGCGCATCGGCGCTGCCCCATTGAAGATCATGTCGTACTTCTCGTAAGGATCCATGGTGAGGTTGTACACCGCTGGGATGGAACCCGTATTTTCGGTGGGTCCTAGCCAGGAATCCTTTGCCGTCCAAATGAACTTCCAGGCGATGTTTAGCCATGGCTCCTTCGGATCTCCGCCGAGGTCGGTGCGAATCGCGTGGAGATACTCGCCATTGATGAAGATCCACGATTTGCGCGCGGAGTGCGGTGACTTCCCCAGGATATAGGCGCTGTTGTCGATGCTGTCGAAGTAGATTGGCTTGCCGTTGTTGTCCTTCATTTCGCCCGTAGGCGGGGGAGTAATGCCCGCCATCGAAGCCAAAGTTGACCAGCAATCAATGTGCGACATCATTTCCCCGTATTGCACACCCGCAGGGATATGATTCGGCCACCACATAATGCCGGGGACACGCCAGCCGCCTTCAAATGCGGAACCCTTCTCACCGCGAAACGGGGTTGTTCCCGCGTCGGGATAGGCATCCAGCCATGCGCCGTTGTCAGCGGTCAGGATCACGATGGTATTGGGCGCGTCGGCGCGGATCTCTTCCATGACCTTGCCGATGTCGGCATCCATTTCCATGAGGGAATCTGAGTAGTCGCCCAGATGGGAACGTCCTCTGAAATCGGGCGCAGCATTGGTCGGGTTGTGCATCTTGATCCAGTTCACGTCCATGAAAAAGGGCTTGCCGCTCTTGGCGTGGTCCTTGATATAGGCCACGGCGTAGTCGGCCTGCCGTTCGTCCATCGTCGCCATGTAGTCGTATGTGATCGTGGCGACCCTGGTGGCGGGCTTTCCGGCGACCCCTTCCCACTCGCCGAGGTTGACCACGGAATCCCACATTTTCTCGAACTCCGCGTTGTATGAGGGAAACCAGGGATGAAACCACTTATCGGTATCAGGGTAGGAATAGACGCCTGCGTAGTAAGCGGCGAACTCTTTCATCTCGTCGAAGCCATGCTCGATCGGATAAGCGACGGGTTTGTCGCCAAGATGCCACTTGCCTGAGAAGTAGGTCGAGTATCCGTTCTTTTTGAAAAATTCGGCAATGGTTGGAGTTTCTGGGCGGAGGTAGTTCTCGTCTCCCGGGGCAACAACGATGGACAGCGCCGAGCGGATCGGGATTCTCCCAGTAATAAACGAAGCCCGGCCCGCCGTGCAGCTCGCCTGTCCGTACCAGCTAGTGAAGACCGCGCCCTCTTTGGCGAGGCGATCAATATAGGGTGTTGGATGGCCGTTGGTGGCTCCTCCCAATGAATAGGCGCCGAAATCATTCCATCCGGTGTCGTCGGTCATTAGCATGACAATGTTCGGCTTCGTATTTTGTGCGGAACTCGGGGTCACTCCGCCCGCCATCACGAAACTGAAGACGGCAAGCGTTCCCAGAACCAGTCGGCGAATGTTCGTTCCGAAGTTCATTTTCCTTCTCCTGTACGTGCTGCGGATTTTCTCGCTCGCGGAATGTGAAAACAGTCGCTTTGGTCAGTTCCGCTAGACTGGAGGACATTGTGTCTGTCGGGAACTGGCAAAACCGATAGCTTGCGTCGAGAAAATAACGATCCTTCCCGCAGTTGAATTGCTAGTTGGCATTGATCGGAGATGTTGCAGCGCATCCGAGAATCGCCGGTGACTCTGGAACTGGATCTGGATGGAGTGACGGAGATACGAAAATATGTGATTGAAACGCCTGTGAGTTGCTCTTGGTCCTGCAACCGGGTTGGGTGTATAGACTGAAACGAAGGTTTTCTTGGAGGATGAATGAACCCGATATCCGTCTTGATCCGTCAGCGCGTGAGGACACCGCGCGCGGCCGCTGTTGCTGGCATCATCTTTTCTTTATTGTTCAGCACCAGCCTGCTCCTCGTCTGGAATGCCGTTCCAGAGAATCCGCTGGGGCCCGCGACTTCTGTTATCGAACATTTGAAGATTCTCTCTTTCTCCTTAAACCTGATGCCGTTCTCCGGCATTGCCTTTCTGTGGTTCATCGCCGTGGTGCGAGACCGTTTAGGCGATCGTGAAGACCGCTTCTTTGCCACCGTATTCCTGGGCAGCGGCCTTCTGTTCGTGGCGATGATCTTCAACCTGGCAGCTGCGGCGGGAAGCATCATCAGAGTCTTAGGCAACGGATCGCAAGACCTGATTCAAAGTGGCACCTACGCCGTCGGCCGCGCCGAAATTCAGCTGACTATGCACGTCTATGCGATGAAGATGGCTGCGGTCTTCATGACCGCTACTTCCACGATCGCGTTACAGAGCCAGGTCTTCCCGCGCTGGATGGCGTTCCTCGGTTACGTTCTCGCTCTGATACTCCTGCTCAGCATTGGAACCGTTGAATGGATTCCGCTGGTCTTCCCGCTGTGGGTGTTTATGATCAGCGTATATATCCTGGCCAAGAATCATGGCCAGCCTGAGAACGCAGCCTAGTAGCGAGGATCCGCCGACTCTGCAGGGGCGGTCGCTTGGCGACGAAGGCTTGGAGTGGGATTGGTCAGGGAAGCGCCGGGCCAGCAGAAGTGCAAAACCTTTCATCTTGACCGCTGCCCCAACCGCGACGATAATTAGCGGCCTCGACTGCTGCGCTTCTTTCCGCCACGGAAGCGCAGTGTGCGACGCTCGTCATTGTTCAAGCTGTTGTCGGTTTATGAACTCGGGTTTGAGGGGGCTCCTATACGATTGACTGCCATCCGTTGATGTTACTGGCGACATCACGTAGGGCGTCTAGGATCACACGAAGCTCAATCCCTTGACGTCGCAGGATGTCGCGTTCTAGTTCCTGTCTTGGTTTTGCGCCTGTGGCAGGAAAGAAGTCACAACAACTTTCTCTAGGAGGAGAAACCAGTGAAAAGGTCGATTCTTGGGGTATTGCTCGTTCTAACGTTTGTCGCGGTGGGAATCGCGGCGGCGCCACCGTTAACCTTCACCTACTCGGACGTCAAAGCTTCCAAAACGGCGCTCGAAACCGACACTTACGGGATCAACCTCTCTGGCGCCATCGCCGGAGACTATGTGGATTCCAAAAGCGTACAGCACGGTATGATTCTTGCCGGAAAGAAGCTGACCACCGTCAACAACAAGCAGTGCTCGGCGGTTACCGGCACCGGTGGAATCTCGTTCTACGGCATCAATACCGCGGGCGTGGTAGCCGGATGGTGCACCAGCGCCAAGACCGGTCTGGATATCGGGTTTACGTACGCTGCAGGAAAGTTCACACCGGTCAATTTCCCGAAGTCAAATGGAACCCAGGTTACCGGGATCAATGACAAGGGAGAGGTTGTGGGACTGTATCTGGACGCGACCAACGCCACACACGGCTTTTCGAAGGTAGGTGCGAAGTACACGACCATCGATGTGAAGGGTGACACCAATTCGGTGGCTTGGGGAGTCAACAATGCTGGACAGGTCACGGTGTACGCGACGAACGCGTCCGGCGTTTTCGATGCTTACCTCGTAACCGGAAAGAAATTCAAGAAGATCGACAATCCCAATGCAGGCACAGCCTCAGGCGAGGGCACCATCGTCCACACCCCCAACAATAAGGGTGACGTCGACGGTACCTACTACGATACCACCGGAGCCGAAAAGGGCTGGCTGCTTCACGGCGGCAAATACTACGATGTCGTGGATCCAGGCGGCACCACTCGCGCCGACGGTCTCAATGACAAGGCTACGCTCGTAGGACGTTATGGGGCCGGCACGTTCGGCGGCACCGGTTTCAAAGCGACCTACAAGTAACATCTCTGCAGCTCGCCGCCTCAATGCTCCTCAACCGGGCTTGAGGCGGCAGAGCCGCTGAGGCGCGAACACGAGCTTCGCTTCCTGACTCGATTTGGTATCCCCTCTTTCCTCGGCTGCTATCGTGCCCAGTTCAACGCGCTTTTTATGTGCCAGCGATGCCCTTGTTCTGCAGGATCTTGACCACGACCCGCCGGTCCTCGGCTTGTCCCTCTGCGGTTGCATCGGATGCCACCTGGTGACTCGTACCCATTGCTCCGGGAGCCAGCATATTGGTCAACGGAATGTTGCCCTGCTGCTCAAGAAACTCGGTTACGTTGGCGGCCCGCTCACTGCTGAGTGTCTGGTTAAGGGCCGCGGATCCCACCTTTGATGCATATCCTTGCACCTGCAGAATGTAGGCCTTGATGCCCATGGCCTGCTGGGACAGTTGCAGCAGTTGAGGTTTGTATTGTGCTTCAATCGCCGTACTGCCGTTGGCGAAGTAAACCGTGACTTCTCCCAGGATGTTGTAGTCCGCCAGCTCTCCGAAACGCTTATTGTCGGCGGCGATCATTGCCTTGTTCGCGGCAATGGCCGCCTGGTTCGCCTGGGTCTTCTGTTGCTCGGCTGCAAGCTGTATCTTTTGCTGCGCCAGTGCTTGCTGCTGGGCCTGAATCTGCTGCTCGCTTTGCTGTATCTGTTGCTGGTTCGCCTGAACTTGCTGTTCGGTCGGCGCTAGCCCAGCCTGCTGGTCCTCTGCATTCTTGAGGTCATCCCCTTTGAACTTGACGACGTTGGCCACCAATTGGTTTTGAGCGTTGTAGGACCCTTGAACCTGTACCGGTAGGCCCGGGATCAATGCGGTGATTGCCATCTCTTTCTTCCGAGCTCTGAACAATCCCTCAACTTCGTCTACTTCGGTTGCGGGGGTGAGGATGACGACCACGTTCCCGGAATCCTGAGTCTGTAGTGTCATGGTGGATCCGCTTCGCCCATTGATCACTCCCTGGATATTTTGCGCGGCGACAACATTGCAAGTCAGCACAAGTGCTGCCAGTGACAGACTTGCGATGAAAGCGATACTTACAATCCGGCTTCTGTTCATAAGGCTTCTCCTCAGGACCGCACCTGCATCCGAGATCACTGTTCGGGTGCGGTTGGGCCAGTCAATTTCCGCTTCAGGCTAGCTCTATGTCCGAGGCCGTGGGAACTGGCAAAAGTGCCAGCCATCTTTTGCAATGCAGCGGGTGGAATCCTCGGTTGAGAACCATCTTGAGCTTGCGAGCAAGTACCTGGGCCAAGTCGGCAAATAGCCAGCCCTAGCCAAGATGAGCGGCAACCTGAACCGCCACCCTGAACCGTATGATTTAAGCCCCTGATTACTTCAAGGAAATGAGTTGGCGTAGCCGTTGACTGGGGATGAACTGCTTAATTTCTCACATTCTGAGAGGTCACCACCACCTTCTTCCTCGCCGTCACCAGTTCGGGTCGCTCGTTCCCAACCGCGGTCTGCGTTAATTTCTCAAAGTATCGATTGGCAGCGCTCACGTTTCCCGCGGCATCCGCGGCGCTGGCTGCGCCGAACAGAGCATTGAACCGATTAGGAGAGATTTTGAGAACCGCCTCGTACTCGGCGAGCGATTCCTGGGGATGATTCTGATTGAGCAGCAAGTCGGCCAGCATTTCCCGCGCCGGAACCACGGCGCCCGGCGTCACGGCATTCTTATCCATGCTCTCTTCCAAGTCCGCAGCCGAACGCATGATGGCGATTGCTTCCGCAGTCTTGCCACTCTTTTCCGCGATCCAGCCGGCAACCTCGCGCCGCTGTACTTCGACCTGATTCGACCAGTAAACGTTGTTCTCTTTTGCCACCGCGTCGCGCAGAGAGGCCAGTGTCTGCTCAGCCAGAGCTGCCCGCTCCAGATTTCCCGAGCGCGCACTGCCCACCCCGATTGCCATCCATGTAATCCCTTGGGTCCAGTCCACTGCATCGCGCTTTACTCGGAGTTCACTCGCCCCCTGCCAGTTGCCCAACTCCAGCGCATAGCGCGCCGGAATTGCTGACACCGCATAATCATTGGTCAGCGTTAGCCCGCCCACCGCAGGCAGAGAGCTCGCCTCATCCAGCACCGCCTTGGCCTGTTTTATGCGTCCGCTCTGCAGAAACGCGTACTCGAGATAATCCATGGCGTGCAGGCGCTGGTCGCGCGCCTCTCCATTCTTCGAAGTGCTCTCGGCTTCGGCGGCCAATTGCGCGGATTTTGTATTGGAGGCAATCGACTCGTCCCAGGAACCGACGCGGGTGAACAGGTGGGAAGGCATGTGATTGGCGTGCGCCGACGCCGGCGCAATCTTGGCATACATGCGCGCCGCACCCAGTCCCTGTTCGGCCAGCACCGGGTTGTCGTAGCAGTGAATAATGTAATGAGCTACGCCGGGATGGTGCGGTTGCCTGGCGAAAATCGGTTCCAGAATTTCGCCGCACTTGCGCTGGTTGGCATAGGTCTTGTCCGTCTTCGGAGCAGTAATCGCAAGCGTAAGAGCATGAAAGATCGCGGCTTCGCTGTCATCCGGATAAGCCGCCTGTACCGCTCCCATCTTTTGCTCGAAGGCTTGCGCGTGCGCGTACTTGTCCTTGCCATCCTCACGATAAATCTCTGCCAGCGCCTCGATGTAGGCTTTCTCCCGAGCCGTTGTCTGGGCATTCTCGCTGGCAACCGCCTGCGCTTTATGCAGAGCCTCTCGACCCGCCCCCAGGTCCCCGTTATCCCATAAGCCGTGATAGTGCGACATGGCGATTCCCCACTCGGCCATGGCGCACGTCGGATCCTGAGCGGAAATTTCCGTAAAAGCCAGCTGCGCCTGCTCGTACTGGAACGAGTGCAGCAGCGCCACTGCGCGATTGAAACTCGCCGCAACCGTCTTCGAGCAGGAGGTTCCAAAGTGGACCGAACCAACCTCTTCCTCGGTTAACGCGTGATGATGCTCTTCATCGCACCACGCGGGAGACAACGAAAGTGCCGAACCGAAAAGTACAACCATCAATATGCGCATAAGCCACCGCTCCCGGGCATCCATAGTTATTCGGCGCAAGTCTATCGCAAACCGGTCAGCAGGCACCACCTCTTGGGCAAACTGCCGCTCTGCCCCCGGTCAATGGAGCCAGTCTTCTGGTAAATTTTGAGCGCTGGCCGGGAGGTGACTGTGAGGGAAGCGCCGTCGAGACTAGCGTTCCGGCGGCGGAGCGTCGCAGGATGCGCCATTCTCGTCCGGGCATGGCTTCACTGTTTACGGGAAAGACCGGCGATTGGTATCAGTGCCTTCAGGCACATTATAAATCGAGGGAAGGGAGTTCGCCTTGCGGCGCTGGGCTCGATTGCCGGGTTTCTCGGCAGCTTCCCTCAGCGGCCCGCCGCCTTCTGCTTGGCCAGGTAATCATTAATCGCCGTGCCCCATTCTTTCCCGCTCTCGCGGTCCGAGTTGCCCAATTCCTTTATGCGTTCGTTGGCCTCGGGATTCAAAGCGGTCCGCTCATACGCAACATCCACTTTCGTGTTTGTTGTGTCGAGTTCGGAAAAATGAACATCGATGAGCACGATCATGGCGTCGGGAATGAGATAAACATATTGGAAGTGCCGCGCGACCAGGTCGAAGGAAGTGTTGATCCAATAAGCGCGGTGGTGTCCGTGTCGGATCGTGAACACAGCCCCCTGAACGTCCTGCGCGGGTTGTGGATACAAGAAGTGCGGATCCCAATGGCCTTCCGCCCAGCCACGCTCCCCCTCCGGTCCGAACAAAGGTGCCGCGACCTGGTAAGGGGCGTGAACCGTGAACTCGAACTCATTGCGAACGTGCGCCACCGGCCCGCTGAACGCAGCGCGGTGGTGACGGTGATAAAGGAAGGCCAGCACCGCCAGCGCTCCCGCGGTAAGGACAATCACCAGAGCTATCTTCATCGCCCCCGCTCCTTCAGTTGATGGCTATCGGATGCCTTCAACGTCATGCCGTAAATCTTCTTGAATTGCTCGATCTCCTTGAGGGTCTCGGCGGAAAAAGGCGCTTTTCCCTCAAAGGCGTGCAGCACCACTCCCTCCAACAGGTCGCCCAGAGACATGTCTTTCAGTTCGGCAACCGCTTTTAGCACTTTCAACATTCGTTTTTCGAGCCGTACGCCGGTCTGTACCCGCTCGACTTCGACAAATGAGGCTGGTTCTTTATCACGAGCCATACTATGATAGTACCACGGTACATATGTACAAACAAGCGTAACCTTGGGCGTTCGTTTCCGGAGAAGCTTTCTGATATCGCGACCACGGGAATGCGTCCTTAAAACTCGAGGTGCGCACGATCACATATCCCTGTGCGGCAGATCACATACCGCAAAGCTGGAATTGTCGATAATGACGTTCATTGTGGAGTCCCAGCAAACTGCATTTCGTGCAACCAAGTGACTCCCAGGAGAGATTCCATGCCAAAGACAATGAAAGCAGCGTTCGTCGAGAAATTTGGCGAACCGCTAAAGATTCGCGAAGTCATTATTCCAACTCCGGGGCCAGGACAGGTGCTCGTCGAAGTAGCTGCGAGCGGTGTCTGCCACACCGACCTGCATGCGGCCGAGGGCGATTGGCCGGTCAAGCCGACGGTCCCCTTCATCCCAGGTCACGAAGGCGCCGGTTTCGTCGCAGCCTTGGGCCCAGGCGTAAAGCATTTGAAGGAGGGCGATCGCGTCGGCATCGCGTGGCTGCACAGTGCCTGCGGATATTGCGAATTCTGCCTGAGTGGCTGGGAGACATTGTGCCTGGCGCAACAGAATTCAGGTTACTCCGTGAACGGCAGCTTCGCCCAGTTTGCCCTGGGGCAGGCGGATTACCTCGGCCGGATTCCCGGCAAGCTCTCCTTTATCGACGCCGCCCCGATCCTCTGCGCCGGCGTCACTACCTACAAAGGCCTGAAGGAAACCAAGTCCCGCCCCGGAGAGTGGGTCGTCATTTCGGGCGTCGGCGGCCTCGGTCACGTTGCCGTCCAATATGCAAAAGCCATGGGGCTGCACGTCGCGGCGATCGACATTGGACCAGACAAGATGAAGTTAGCCCGCAGCCTCGGCGCTGAACTCACCGTCGATGCGAAGGAAGAAGATCCGGTGCAGGCGATTCAGAAGCAGATCGGAGGCGCGCACGGCGTGCTGGTCACAGCCGTATCGCTGCCCGCCTTCAAACAAGCAATTGGCATGCTCCGCCGCGGCGGAACCTGCGTTCTGAACGGCTTGCCTCCTGGCGAATTCCCCATCTCCATTTTCGATCTGGTGCTGAACGGCCAAACCGTACGCGGCTCGATTGTAGGCACCCGCAAAGACCTCGAGGAGGCGCTGCAATTCGCCGCCGACGGCAAAGTAAAAGCCACCATCGAACAGCAGCCATTGGGATCGATCAACGATATTTTCGACCGGCTCAAGCAGGGCAAGGTCAATGGCCGGATCGTTCTCGATATTGCCAGCGAGGCAGGGGCGAAAAAATCCAGGAATCAGGTTGCAGCCTAAACCTGCGAACTCCGGGGACCGCGTACCAATACCAGCGCGGTCCCGGAGGCCGCTTTCGCAGCTTCGTTTGTGGAATTACGCTTTGCGGGATTTTCCCCACCAGACTGCGGTATCGTCAGGACGGTTGAGCATCTTTGACAATTCCTGCTTGATCTGCACCAGGCGGCTGCCACGCACGTCCGATGCGGTCCGCTCCACCGGGCTGTGCTGGCTCTGTTGCGAATACAAAACGTTCCTATTCCGCAGGTCGGTGATTTCGTGACGAAGGCTGGAGAGCTGTTCCGAGAGATAAGCCATAATTCCAGCATACGCCTGAACTCAAAGCCCGTTTGGCTTTCTTCAGAGTGTTGCAACTGCACAGGTTAGAGGCTCGACTATTTCGAAATTGCGCCGATGTAAACCGAAAACGGCTCCAGCGACAAATGCGAAAGCGAGGTTGCTTTCGATCGCGCCATGGTGGTCAGCAGCGTACGCGCACTCTTTGCGGGGAAACCCTGCGCCGCCAGATCGAAGCTCACCTCCTGCGGCTGCGACGACATGTTCAGCACCACCAGCACCGCCTCATTCCTATAACGCCTCAGGTAGGAGAGCACGTTCGCGTCGTTCTCGTTCAGAGCCACATAGTCGCCATCCAGCAGAGCCGCATTCTGATGCCTCAACGCGAGCAGGCCACGGTAAGTCTGAAGAATCGACGAGGGATCTTTGAGTTGGCTCGCGACATTGACCGTCTTGTAGCTGGGCGGAACGGGCAACCACGGTGTGCCGCGCGTAAACCCCGCGTTGGCACTGTCGTTCCATTGCATGGGAGTGCGCTCGCCGTCGCGTCCTTTTTCCTGCGGCCAGCCCACGCGGCCGATCGGATCTTTCACATCTTCCTTCCGCGCCGGGTCGGTATTCTCCATTCCGATCTCTTCGCCGTAGTACATAATCGGCGTGCCCCGCAGAGTCAGATAGAGCGAAGCCATCAATTTGGCGATGGCCGGATTGTTCTTTCCATCCCCGTAGCGCATATAAGCCCGCACGATGTCGTGATTGCTTAGGACGAACACCGGCCAGCCTCCCGCCGAGTCGACAGCCGCAATTTGCCGGCGGAATTCCGCGGGCGAAAGCTTGTCGACCTTGGTGAACAGGAAGTCCATCGGCATCTGCAGTTCATCGCTGTGCTCGCCGTAATATTGCTTTAGCTCGTTGACATCTTTAGTCCAGGTTTCGCCGATGAGAACAGCATTATGCTCATCGGCGACTTTTCGCAGATTTCGCAGAACGTCATGAACCTCCGGCAGTTTGGCGTTATAAAGATTTTCCTCATTGGGATCGCCGAATTTGTTCAAGCCCGGAAGCACCGGGTTGTCGCGCAGCGCGGGGTCTTCGAACAGCGTATCGACGGCATCCAGGCGGAAGCCGGCTACGCCGCGTTTGTACCACCAGCGGGTGACATCGAACATGGCGTCGTGCACCGCGGGATTGCGCCAGTTCAGATCGGGTTGCTGCGAATAGAAGTAGTGGTAAAAGTACTGCCCGGTCTTCGGATCGAGCGTCCACGCCGAACCGCCAAAGGTTGAGACCCAATTGTTCGGAGGCTCTCCTGGACCCTTGCCGTCACGCCAGATGTACCAATCCCGTTTCGCCGAAGTCCGCGACGACCGCGAATCGATGAACCACGCGTGCTGATCGGACGTGTGATTCATCACGAAATCCATAATGATGCGAATGCGGCGCTTCTTCGCCGCTTCCTGCAGCCGATCAAAGTCCGCCAGCGTTCCGTACATGGGATCGATATTCTCGTAATCCGAAACGTCGTAGCCGAAATCAATCTGTGGCGACGGATAGCACGGCGTGATCCAGATAGCATCGATGCCCAGACTCTTCAGGTAATCCAGTTTCGAGGCGATGCCATTCAGGTCGCCGATGCCGTCGTTATTGCTGTCCATGAAACTGCGCGGATAGATCTCATAAAACACCGCGTGCTGCCACCACAAATGGCCTTCCGAGTCCACGGGCTGAGTTTGCGAGCGAACCATAGAACAGAAACCGGCAACCAACAAACCCAACCCCACGAACTTACACAACATGAGAACGTCCTCCCGCAATAGAAAACAACAGCCAGCAAGTCTAGCTCAAGTGAGTGTGGCGCGGGCGCCCTCGCCGCGTTTTCGCCCCCATGCTCACGTAGAGACAACCGCGGTTTTTCACCCAACCTGATGGGGGACGGGCAATCCCCGCCCATCAAACCTGACGCACTACCTTCTCGGCTCCCAACCGCCACCATGCCTCGCGATACTTTTCGTACTGCCCGCCCCCTCCCGGATAGAACCGCAAACACTTTCGCGGAGAAAACGCCTTCACCGGAATTATGTACCACAGATCCAGCGGAACAATGTACACCGCCAGAAAATCGATCTCATCCGCCGTATACGCCGCCGTGCACCCGCGCGCCGTGATGCTGTATCGCTTCTCGCCCCCATATCGTGTCGACTTCACCTGCACCCGCAACAACCGTTTTCCCGAACCCACCACCAGGTCATAGCGCTCACTGTCTCCCCAGGGCTTCAACACGCTCAACCCCAGCCCCGTCGCTTTGTGCAAAAAAGCCGCCTCCGCCTGCTCTCCCGACCACTTCCGCGTGTCCGTTGCGGCCGCAATGTCCCCCACCCAAATCGCATCCTGTAACTCCATATTCACCCCATCCCCAGCAACAAAAAAGGGTCCGGCAGAAGCCGCACCCAGATTCTCAGAAAGTTATAAACCGAACAACTTATTATATCACACCAAAACAAATCGCCATCAAACAAACTATGTGGCGCGGGCGCCCTCGCCCGACGTGCAGACCCGAAAAGAATCTGTCATCCCGCAAAAAATCTGTCATCCCGAGCGCCGTCGAGGGGCCTTGCGTCTCCCAACCCAGCCAAACAAAAGGGTGCCCCATTGTCCAATAAACTTTGTCATCCCGAGCGCAGTCGAGGGACCCTGCGTCTCCCAGGACGCCGGCCCACCCAATCTCACCCTCGCCAAGCAACCGGGTGCCCCATCTTTCCGCGTCCGGTGCGGAAAGGTGGGAAACGAGAATCTCGACAAGCCCACGGCATTCACTTCGGAAATAAGATGAGGCCGGGCGCTTCTCGAGATTGAAGCGCCCACCTTGAAAGCCCCAAGCGTGGGTCAGCCTCAGTTGTTCGCATCTCACGGTATCCTCTTTTACGTTGTCATCCTGAGCGCAGTATTCCGGTTCGCAAAGCGAACCGGAATACGAAGTCGAAGGACCCCGCGTCTGCCCGCACCACCAGCATTGTCCATGGGAATTCTGAGCACGATCTTGCACGCCAAGCCAACTCAATCTCAACCCAGCCAAGAAGACGGACGCCCCACTCTTCCGCGTTCTCTGCGGAAAGGTGGGAAACGAGAATCTCGACAAGCGCACGGCATTCACTTCGGAAATAAGATGAGTCCGCCCGCCCCTCGAGCTTGAAGTGCCCACCCTCGAAAAAGCCCAAGGGTGGGGCAGTCTCCCGGCCTGTCGCATTCCTTGCGAAGGCCGGGCACTGCGTCAGTTGGGTTAACTCGGACGGCTGGAACCGACGTCTGTATCGGCTACACCCGATCCTCCGGGAGCCGGCACGACGAGCCTCACCGCTGAGGACGAGCCGCCGAATGACTGCGCGACGGAAGACGATTGAGAAACAGCGGGAACCTGAAGCACCTCGACGCCGACTCCGATTCTGAGCACTTGATGCATGGATCGCATCGAGATAGATACCGCCACGTCGTCGTTCAAGAAGTCGAGCACCTGGGCAGGTCTCGCTCCGTTGAACAGCTCTGGACGAAACAAGCTGGTTTGGAGGTTAAGCCCGCTTTCCTCGACGCGATTGATGCGCCGAAGGACACAGGGCACATGCGTGTACCCTTTCAGCAAGAAAGCGCAGACCTTGTGCACGCCGTTAGTTAGCAGCAAACGATTTCCAACCGCGGCGGCCTGCACGTAGTTCGGTCTGCTACTTGCTCGAACAACAACTTCAAACTCTCCGGGCCCCACCTGACGGACACTAGGTATCTGCTCCGCGTGGAGGTCACGGCTTTGACTTGTAAAGATCACCTGGGGTCCCGCAATGATCGGCTCGGTGATTACCCCGTCGGCCATGGCGAAGCGAATCTGCTCTTCGACACCTGCATTCGGGGAAATACGGCAGGAAAGCTCTTCAATGTAGTCCATGTCAGCTAGCCACTGTGGGGCCAATAGTGAGTTGACCGGCACCATTGCGAACTGATAGTCAGCGATGCTCTCATAGTGTTTCTTGTAGGTCGGTCGTGCCTTGATCTCATCCACGATCTGCGACTCTCCGTTGTCGAGCACCTCGATGCTGGCGACGGGCGGCGTGAAGGGTAGTCTCGCAACGGCATCCGCCGACCGACGCCACAGTTGAATCGGGCTACGATCGGTTGCTGGAACCTCGAACGGATTTTGCTTGAAAATCGCGTCCACTTCACCCTTGGCTAGAAAACCCAAGAGCAGCTTTGCCTTCCGGGTAGGTTTGATTGTATTCATAACTCTCCATTCGCTTGTATCGAGCTCGAAAGCGGCTGCAGGAAAGTTTGAATTTGCTTGGGAGCCGGCCCAAATGGGGAAGCCAGTCCCCTCTGGTGAGCAAAGTATCGCAGTTTGCGCGTTGACATCTACGCCGGACAGGTGATACTTATGACACGCCGACCCTCCAAGTAGCTATCGAGGCTGCCGTCGAGTTTGTCGGTTTCACCGGAGGAGCTGCTGTGAACAGCGACTCCGGTTATTTCGTTATTGGCGTTCCACCTCCCGCACAAGCCCGAGATCAAGAAGTCGTATCACCATCGACAGCCGGCTCACCTTGAATTTTTGAGCAAGACTCTGGCCGGCCGGGCCCCCGGTAACTGCGGAGGTGCCGTGGCGTTTCGTGCGTGTAGTTTTGAACCGCATTGGTGTCATAATAGTAAATGAAAACATAAACTGATCCGTTTGTCTAGTCTTGTTTCATTAAAGGAGGAGACATGGTACGACGCCCCATCGAGAGCTTGGGCGCCATGGTGAGGAAAAAGAGGGGCCAAAGAAAACTTCGAGAAACGGCCCGGGAAATAGGGGTAGGCCCGGCAACTCTAATGCGGGTTGAAAGTGGAAGGATTCCCGACGTTGAAACCTTCGGGAAGCTGTGCGGATGGCTCGGCGAGGATCCCGCACAGTTCCTGGGTCTGACTGGCCTTGAGAAACCGCCCAATCCAAACCAGGAAGCGGTTGCAACCTTTGCGGGTCACTTTAAGGCGGACCAGACGCCCAATCAAGCAACCGTCCAAGCGCTCGCGAAAATGATGCTGCTTGCGTCCCGAACGCAGCCGGACAACGCCTCCGAGGAGCGATAGAGGCGAGTGCTACGATGAATTTTGAACGCGGGTTCAAAAGCTGGGCCGAGCGGACGTCTGCAAGCCTTCGGCAGGAATTAGGGGTGCCGCCCCATGGGGCTCTTCTGCCTGCGGTGCTCGCGGCGTACCTCGACGTCACCCTGCTCACTCCGCGGGAGGTACCTGGAATAACCGCGGAGGTCTTGGATCAACTCCTGCACCACGATCCATGGGGATGGTCGGCGGTCAGCGTCTACCAGGCTGATCGCATGATTGTGATCTACAACCCGCGACACTCACTGGGGCGGCAGGCTAGCGATATCGCGCACGAGCTAGCACACCTAATTCTCAGCCATCGGCCCGCGACCGTGGTGATGTCACAGGATGGCAGCTTTGTAATGCGTAGCTATGACCACACGCAGGAAGATGAGGCCAACTGGCTGGCATGGTGTCTCCTCCTGCCGCGAGAAGCGCTGTTGCGGTCCAAAAAGCTCTCGCTCTCGGCCATTGAGATTGCCGCAGCGTACGGAGTGACCGAAACGCTCGTCAATTTCCGACTTCGCATGACCGGCGTCGAATCGCACCTAAAGGCTGCAGCAGCACGCCGAAGATTCAGGTAACTTGGCCACGCGAACAAGAAAAGCCCCGCTCTCGCGAGCGGGGCCCTTGATCTAGCTGAAAGCTGCTAACTGACAGCTTCTTAGTACATGCCTTCCATCCCACCGCCGTGTCCGCCGCCCATTGGAGCACCCTTCTTCTCCTCGGGGATTTCAGCGATCAGGGCTTCGGTGGTCAGCATCAACGATGCAATCGATCCGGCATTCTGCAGCGCGGTCCGCACAACTTTGGTCGGATCGAGCACGCCCGCCTTGACCAGATCTTCGTACTCGCCGGTCAGGGCGTTGTAGCCGTAGTTGTTGTCCTTCGAGTCGTTGACTTTGCCCAGGACGATGGCGCCTTCTTCGCCGGCGTTCTCGGCGATCTGGCGCAGCGGTTCCTGAATAGCGCGGCGTACGATGTTCACGCCGATCTGCTCGTCGCCCTCGAGTTTCAGCTTATCGAGTGCGGGGACGCAGCGAGCCAGAGCCACTCCGCCGCCGGGGACAATGCCTTCCTCGACTGCAGCGCGGGTTGCGTGCATGGCGTCTTCGACGCGAGCCTTCTTCTCTTTCATTTCGGTCTCGGTCGCAGCGCCAACCTTGATTACAGCCACGCCGCCAACCAGCTTCGCCAACCGCTCCTGCAGTTTCTCGCGGTCGTAGTCGCTGGTAGTCTTTTCGATCTGGCCACGGATTTCCTTCACCCGGCCCTGAATGTCTCCGGGCTTGCCTTTGCCTTCGACGATGGTGGTGTTGTCCTTGTCGATGGTGATCTTCTTGGCCTGGCCGAGATCGCTGATCTGCACGTTCTCGAGCTTAATGCCGAGATCCTCAGTGATGGCCTTGCCACCGGTGAGTTTCGCGATGTCATCGAGCATTGCTTTGCGGCGATCGCCGAAGCCGGGCGCCTTGACGGCGGCGACTTGCAGCGTGCCACGCAGCTTGTTGACGACGAGAGTTGCAAGCGCTTCGCCTTCGACGTCTTCTGCGATGATCAGCAACGGACGGCTGCTCTTTGCGATTTGCTCGAGCAGGGGAAGAAGATCCTTCATCGAGCTGATCTTCTTTTCGTGAATCAGGATGTAAACGTTCTCAAGCGCGGCTTCCATGCGCTCGGGATCGGTCACGAAGTAGGGAGACAAATACCCGCGGTCGAACTGCATGCCTTCGACTACTTCGAGTTGCGTCTCGAGAGTCTTGGCTTCTTCAACCGTGATGACGCCATCCTTGCCAACCTTCTTCATGGCCTCGGCAATGATCTTGCCGATGGTTTCGTCGTTGTTGGCGCTGATGGTGCCGACTTGGCCAATCATGTCGCCGGTCACGGGCTTGGAGAACTTGTCGAGCTCGCCCTTGATCCGGTTGCCTTCTTTATCCAAGCTGCCGCAGATTGCAACGACGGCCTTCTCGATGCCGCGCTTCATGGCCATCGGGTTGGCGCCGGCTGCAACGGTCTTGACGCCTTCGCGATAGATGGCCTGGGCCAGAACGGTAGCGGTGGTGGTGCCGTCGCCCGCGATGTCCGAGGTCTTCGACGCCACTTCACGCACCATCTGCGCGCCCATGTTTTCCTGCGCGTCCTTCAGTTCGATTTCCTTGGCCACAGTGACGCCGTCCTTGGTGATGGTCGGCGAACCGAATTTCTTTTCAATGACCACGTTGCGGCCCTTGGGGCCGAGAGTGACTTTGACCGCATCGGCGAGAATATTCACGCCGCGGAGGATCGCCTGCCGCGAATCCTCTCCATGTACGATTTGCTTTGCCATAATTTCTCTTCTCCTAAGTTGTAGAATTTGATGTCATTCTGAGCGGCCGGCACTTTGGCCGCGAAGGATCTGAGTTCGTCACCGCGCGCAATCGCGAAAGCGATTGCAATAAAGCGCAAGACGAACATCGTTATTGCCTTATTTGCGCGAGCCAGCCAGTTCCTTCTTCGCCGCGCCCGTCACCACGCCGAGAACTTCTTCCTCGCGCATGATGATGAAATCTTCGCCGTCCAGCTTGATCTCCGTGCCGGAGTACTTGCCGAACAGAATGTGATCGCCCTCTTTCACCGCCAGAGGGAACACCTTGCCTTCATCGTTGCTCTTGCCGCGTCCCACGGAGATAACCTCGCCCTCCGAAGGCTTATCCTTAGCGCTGTCCGGTATAATGATTCCGCCTCGGGTGGTGCCTACTTCTTCTACACGGCGGACCAGGATGCGGTCATGCAGTGGGGTAAATTTCGTAGCCATGCTTGTAGCTCCTTTCGTTCGTATTCAGTTAGGATTTAGGGTTAAAGTGCTCAAGAGATACCAGTCGCCAACGGATTCGGATGTATTGTTAGCACTCATGATTGGCGAGTGCCAAGTATAGAGCCAAGGCGCATTGCGTGTCAAGCAGGCGCGTGCTGGATCGATATAAGTGTATTAAGGCGCAGTGGTTTACGAGCATTGTGCCGAGAGGTTGAGAATTGAGGCAGGCCATGAAAAGGGGTTCGTTGGCAATGCTTGTGGGGCTCTTGATCTTCGCCGCAGCCTTCCAGGCGGCGGCTGGAGCGAGCGATAAGAAGTACCAATACGATGTCCCGGTGTCGCTCCTGAGCTTTGTGGTGCTCAAGGACGACAACGGAAAGCCGGTGCGTAACGCGGGCGTGGTGATGCATTCGGTGGACAAGCACGGGAAGCAGGATCGCGGCGGGCTCGAACTCAAGACGGACGCGGAAGGCAAGGCCAGCTTCGACGGCGTTCCGTACGGGAAGTTGCGGATCCAGGTACTGGCTACGGGATTCCAAACCTACGGCGAAGATTACGAAGTGAACCAGCCGACGATGGAGATCACCATCAAGCTGAAGCGTCCGGGAGGCCAATATTCGATTTACGAGAATCAACAGAACGACAAGAAAGACGACAAGAAGCCTGATCCGAATGCGAAGCCGCAGCCGTAAGATGTCGATAACCGCTTTAAATTGTTGAAACCGTCGTGAAGGGTGGACCACCCGTCCGTCTTCCCCACCTTTACAAAAAACGTAAAGGTGGGCCAGCCCCCCGTGAACTTCCTCTATTCTTCAGAGAAGCCAGTCCTGAAGAACGTAAATGCCCTGAAGTCCCTCGAACCGTGAAATATCCAGCACGCATGCGGTCCCATATGGGCGACTAGGCGATTCATGGCTTGGCGTACACTCAGGTCCTGAAACGAGCCGTGCCACGGTTGCAGCGGATACGAGGAATCTCCCCCCGTTTGGACGTGTGCGACCTGCTCTTGAGGCGGAGGAAGCTGATGGACAATCGCTAGCAAGCCTTGGTCGATTTCCGTTATGCCGGCAAGTTCTAGCTTCGGGAGTCTTCTGTTCAGAAGGTACGCGGCATCGGTGACCGTTGCCCGCGGATAGATATTGATAGTGAACGCTTCAGAAGACCAGGTGTACCGTGAATCTGATGCGGACAATGCATCCAGGATGTCCCGCACAGTTTTATTCTCCAGTCGCAGGTCGAACCGTGGATTCTCGATGTCCGGATCGGAAAATCTTTCATTCAGTACCTCCTCAAAACCAAAAGCAAATGGAGCGGGGCCCGAGCTGAGTTTTTTTACACCGTCGTATAGCGTCCCCTGGAGTAGGGTGAATTGGGGAATCCGTCTGCTGAGCACGAGTTCTTCAAGGGTCGGTTGGACAACCCCGAGACCGGTGGATTGTGCCGCGCACAACGCATAAGAGCAAAGCCACACAAACAAACACGCCTTCATTTTGTCGGCCCCTCACTGGTGTAGGTCAAACCGGTATTTGCTATCGTTAGGCTGTTGGTCCGCACCGTGGCTGGCCCACCTTTACGTTCTTTGAAGCTGTGAAATAACCCCGAATCAAAATCGCCAACATGGTTTCTTCCGAAAACTCGGCGTTAGGAAGCCCCATAAACGATCTTTGCAGCCCATGTTTACACCTTTGGTCCTAGAAAAAACGCGTCTGAGGGTTATTTCACAGCTTCGTTCTTTGTAAAGGTGGGGACTTATGCTGCTGGCGTCGCGACTTTCATCCTGGCCTCGCCCCACTGGTTGATTCGCACCGCGCCCTCCTCCCCGAAAGCATAACTCCGATAGCTGCTCCACGGCCACTGTTCCGGTTTCTCCACCAATCCCCGCGCTACCGGATTGCGGTGCATGTAGCGCAGCTTCTTGATCCGCTTGCGCGCTGTCCACACGTTGAAATCATAGAAGCGCCGCTGCCAAACGTGCTCGGAGCCGAGGGCGAATAATTCCTGCTGGCCGGCCACTCGACGCTTGCGCAGGGACTTCAAGACGCGACGCGAGAAGCCCTGTTTGATCGCCTGCATCACCCGCGACGGATTGCCCTTTTCCGGTTCGCTGATCAGGACATGAATGTGATCGGGCATGACGACGTAGCCCACGACCACGAAGCCATAACGCTGCCGGACCTCTTCGAACACTACCAGAAACAGATCGCGACGCTGCGGGCCGGCCAGCCAAGCTTGCCGGTGATAACAACTGCCGGTGATGAAATGCAGCTCCTTCGTGCCGTAGTAGCGCCGGGGATGGTTGGACACAGAGCCAGCTTATTCGTGGCGGCAAAGAAACTGTGACATCCGACCCACCAGATCCCAGATCGCCCGCGCCGCGTGATCCTCCCCGATTAATCGTTCCACATCCACCGCCCGCCACAGCATCTGCTCGCGATTCACCCTGCGGATTAATGGCTCGCTCATCTCCCCAGCTTACCCGCTTCCGATCCTCTGTCAATTAACTTAGTGGGTGGTCTTTTCACAGCTTCAGAACTTAAAGGTGGGCCAGCCCGCGGTTGGGTATGCCTAACGCCTCGGCCTCGGCGATCACTGCCTTTGAAGGAGAACCAGAAGCGGACGCTCTTGCGAGTGCCCGTTTTGTTTATCGCGATGCGAGCGCAGCCAGGTTCTTTTGTGGTCAGGGAAAGCAGATTCCTCGTTGCTTCGCTCCTCGGAATGACAATGGTTAAGCCTTTACGGAGCGATCTTGAACACCACGCCGCCGCCGTAGGCTCCGCCCTGGTAAGTAGTACCGTAGAGGTTTCCGGCCTTGTCTAGAATTAGCGTGCCATAAGGAATCTTGCCATCGCTTCCGGAGAAAGTGTGAAGGATGGTCTCGTTGCCCTTGGTATCGATCTTGAACATGACGCCGAAGTCGTTGGAGCCGCCCTGCGGAGTCGTACCATACAGATTGCCAGCGGAATCGCGAACTAGCCCACCGCCAAAGGGCAGCCAGCCATCGCTACCACCGGTGAAGTTGTGAAGCACAGTCTCTTGACCTTGAGCAGTGACTTTGAAAACCGTCCCCACACCATCAGTGCCGCCCAGATTCGTTGTTCCGTACAAGTTGCCGTGAGCATCCCGGATCACTCCAGCTTTGGGTGTTCCGCCGTCATTGGAGCCTGTGAAAGTGTAAAGAACGGTCATCTTTCCATTTGAGTCGAGCTTAAACACCGTTCCAGCGATCGAAGACCCCCCTTGCGTAGTGCCATAAAGATTGCCAGTCGCGTCCAGGACCAAACCGGCTACGGGAAAACCGCCATCATTCGATCCCGTGAAACTGTGGAGGACCGTTTTCTTGCCAGTTGGATCGAGTTTAAACACCGTTCCGGCGTTGCTGGTGCCGCCGTTGGGAGTCATGCCGTAAAGATTGCCGGACGAGTCGCGGACTACACCTGACTGCGGAAAGCCATCTCCACCGATTCCAGTGAAGGTATACAGGACGGCCTCCTTGCCCGATGCAGTGACCTTAAACACGGTGCCGCAGCAGAGCTGGCTAGCGGTGCCACCGAGGTATGTTGTGCCGTATAGGTTGCCCGAGGCATCTCTTGCCAAAGTGCCATACCAGGGAAATGCCCCGTCGCCCTGAGTCTGGTTAAAGCTGTGCAGGACTTTCTCTTTGCCGGCTGGATTAATCGTGAATACCGTCCCCGAGGCAAACGCGCCATCGTTATAAGTTGTGCCGAAGAGATTGCCCTTCGCGTCGCGGACTACGCCGGCGTAAGGATTGATTCCGCCAGTGCCCGACCTAAATTGATACACCAGACTGAAGGTTTGGGCAGGCGCGGCCGAAGCCGAGGTAAACACGAGCGCCAGCAAGCCAGCCAGGGCGAGTTTCGTAGTGACTTTCCCAGATGAAACTGCAACGACTCGGCTAAAGCATAGATTGATCTTCATCATCATAGGATTTCCTGTGTGCGTAATCCTTCGACTACGGGGTGACCTTATAGACGACTCCGCCGCCGTATGCACCGCCGTACTGAGTAGCGCCGTATAGATTGCCCTTGGGATCTCGCACGGCGCACCAGGCTGGTCCGTTTCCGTCTTTGCCTGAGAAGGTATGCAGGATTGTTTCCGTACCACTGGCGTCAAGTTTGAATACGGTGCCGAAATATGAGCTCGCGCCGTACTGAGTAGTGCCATACAGATTGCCAGCGCGATCCCTGACCAGACCACCCCCCGGAGACCCCCCGTCGCCGCTACCTCCGAAACTATGGATGATCGTCTCGTTAGAGTTGGCATCCAGCTTAAACACCACGCCAGGGCCGTAAACACCGCCCTGCATGGTCACGCCAAAAATGTTTCCTGCCGCGTCTCGGACCAGGGATCCGTAGGGGAATGCACCGTCCCCTGCGGAGTCAAAGACGTGCAGCAAGGTCTCGACACCATTCGGAGCCAGTCTGAAAACCGTCCCCGAGCCGCCGCCTTCAATGCCGCCGATAAGGGTTGTTCCATAAAGATTGCCCGCAGAGTCCCGCACCAAAGAGCCCCCGAGAGGAAATCCGCCATCGCCAAAGAAGGTAAACGGATCGAAGCTGTAAAGCACTGTCTCCTTGCCGGCAGAATCAAGCTCGAACACCGTTCCGTATGTGCTTCCGTAACTATTAGTGCCGCCCTGAAAGGTCGTTCCATAGAGATTGCCGGCAGCGTCACGGACCAGGCCTTGTTCGGGATTCATTCCGTCCCCATTGACTCCTGTGAAGCGATACAGCACAGTTTCCTTGCCCGCCGGATCTATCTTGAACACGGTTCCGCAACCATTCGGGCCACATGCATAACCGAAGAGGCCACCATATTCGGTGGTCCCATAGAGATTGCCGGCAGCGTCCTTGATCAGGGGTGCAACCGGGTTGGCTCCGTCGCCTCCTGTACCGGTGAAGCTGTGCAGCACAGTTTCTTTGCCTTGTGGACTTATTTTGAAGACGGTTCCGTAGCTGTAAGCACCGTCGATCATCGTGGTGCCATAGAGATTGCCCTGGGGATCGAGAATTAGGCTTGAATAAGGACTGGAGCCGCCGCGTCCAGACTTAAACTGGTACAGCAAGCGAAAGGTCTGCGCACTTGCGACTTGGTAGACGGAAAATACCGGCGCCAGTACCAGCATCAACGTCAGTATGTTGGTGCCCTGCAAAAGTACGGCCAAGATCCGACCACATCGTTGCTCCATGGCACTCATCCGTACTCTCCTTCGCGCAAAGCCTTCGGGCAGTCCACTTTTGCCTTCAGAACGGCGACAAGTCTACCCTATCGCGGCCGGACGCGATAGGTGAAAACATTTTCATCTGGAGCGCACAAGTCGGCACGCCATCGGCGCACGTATTGCGAAGGTCACCTGATTTGTGGCCTACTCTTGCAATACTCTTGGCAAGGCGGACAACCCATGGACTACTTATTGAAAACTGAACCGACCGTTTATTCGTTTGGGGATCTTGAGCGTGAGAAGGTCACCGTTTGGGATGGCGTCACTAATCCTGTGGCGGTGAAGCATCTGCGTGAGATGAAAGCGGGAGAACGCCTGGTGATTTACGAGACTGGCGATCACAAGAGCGCGATGGGAACCGCGAGTGTGGTGTCGGTCGATGCGGCTGATCCCAGGACGCCGCTGGTGAAGATCAAGTCAGGGAAGCGGCTAGGCAAGCCGGTTACGCTGGCCGAAGTAAAAGCCCACAAGCTGTTCGCCGATTCACCTCTGGTGCGGCAGGGAAGGCTGAGCGTGGTGCCCTTGAGCAAAGAGCAGTACAAATTCTTGACTGGCGAGTAAGGGTGCACGGCAATTCTCTGGGTGGTGAGAACTGTTTCTTTCGCCCCGCTGGGGCTGGGGGTTCTCCACCCTTTGCCCACGGCTTGCGAGGCCGCGCGGACAATAGAGCGGACCTCAGGCGCTAAAGCGCCGACCCAATTTCAACGACTTAACGGCCCGACTGAAGTCGGGCCCTTCCGAAAACCTGCATGAATCATACTTTTACCGAAACCTCTTGCGCCGTGGGCCGCGTTCTTACGCCGCTCCGCGGCTAAAAAGGGCGTCGTCCGCAGGCGCCGGATCAAAGAACCGAGATCCCTCGCTTCGCTCGGGATGACAGCAGACGATCACGGCAATGACAGTAGACGATCACGCGATCACCGCAGACGATCACGCGGTGGCACCAGACGTTCAGGCGTGCAGGTCGCGGCGGATCAGCGCGGAATCTACGAAGAAGCCAAGGCCGACGCTGAGCGGGATGATGCCGAAGGCGGCGGCGATCCAGGCGTCCGACTCCGTACGCGCGATGAGGGCGAACGTGAGCATGTAGCCGAGCGCTCCGGTGACCAGCAGGATGCCGGAGCGGCGCGAACGGGCCGCCTCAGGAAGCTCGGCCTGCATCGGCACGTTTACTCCCCGCGCCAGCGCCGCCAGGCGTTCGTCGGTGCGCAGCTTGCGCACGTGATAAAAGGTGTACATCGCAGCAATCGGAATCCCGAAGACCATAATCACTGCTACCAGACCAACCAAATTTCCGTCCATGGTGTGCTCCTTGTATGTGCGCGATTTGCGCATGCTGTCGGCCGGGAGCCGCTGTCACAATGAAGTACGGAGGGAGCGCCAAGAAAGTTCCGCGACGATTAGACTTCAATGGGGACGGGCGTCCGCGCCCCGTCTGGGCTCAGGGTTGGTTCACAGTCCAGGCGCCGTCAAGACCTTACGTAACTCCCGGCGCAGGATTTTGCCGGAGGGCGTTCTGGGCAGCGCATCCACAAAGCGGATTTGGCGCGGCTGCTTGTAGGGGGTGAGACGCTCGGCCACGAATCCGCAAAGATCGTCTTCCAGCTTCTTGGAGGGGACAGAGCCTTCGCGAAGCACGATGAATGCGACTGGAATTTCGCCGGCATCCGGGTCCTTGCGTCCGACCACGCCGCAATCGCGGACCGCGGGATGTTCGAGCAGCAGAGCTTCGACCTCGGCGGGTGCGACGGGGAAACCTTTGTACTTGATCATCTCCTTGAGGCGATCGACGACGTAATAAAAGTCGTCGGCATCGCGGGTGACAACGTCGCCCGACCAGAACCATCCGTCGCGAAGCACGGCGGCAGTGGATTGCGGATCTTTCCAGTATCCCATCATGAATTGCGGGCCGCGCATGACCAGTTCGCCGGGCTGGCCGGGAGCGACCTCACTTTCGTTTCCGTCGAGGTCGGTAGCGCTGATAACGCGGCACTCGGTTTGGGCCATCGGCTGTCCGATCGATTCCGGCTTATAGAGTTCGGGTTCGAGGTACCCGACATGCGTAACCGGCGAGGCCTCGGTCATGCCATAGCCTTGGCACAGGAGAACTCCGGTCAGGTTGGTGAAGCGGCGACCGAGTTCCGGGGCGAGCGGGGCCGCGCCGGACTTCACCCAGCGCAGGCGATGGTTCCTGGGGAACTGTCCGGCCTCGGCCGCCTGGCACAGGGCGTTCAAGGCGGGCGGGACGGCTGGCATCATGGTCACTCCCTCATCCACGAGGAGAGCGAGCAATCGAGGAGCGTTGAAGCGCGGCATCAGCACGAGCGTTGCTCCCAGAGTTAGCAGCGGGTTCAGGACCACGTTGAGGCCGTAGATGTGATAGAGGGGGAGGAAACAGAGAGCGACGTCGTTTGTCGAAATCTCGCTGGCACGGGGTCCGATGAATTGAAAAACGTTGGCGACCAGGTTGAAGTGCGAGAGCATCACGCCTTTGGGAAGGCCGGTCGTGCCGCTGGAGTAGGGAAGGGCGGCGAGAGCCTGATCGGAGGGTTCATCCGGCGTCGGCAACATGGCCGGCACTGGGTGCAGCAGGTTAGCAAACGGTTCTGCGCCGGCTGCCGCCTGGCGCGTGGTGTAGACGCGGCGCAGGTTGGGGAGGCCGGCGAGATTGATGTCCTGGAGCAAGGGGCCATCAGTAATGAGAAAGGCAGCGCCGGAGTTCTCCAACTGGTAACGCACTTCGCGCTCGCGATAGCTGGGGTTGAGCAAAGTGGGCGCGGCTCCGGCGAGGGTGGTGGCGTGATAGGCAGCGCAGAACTCCCAGCAGTTGGGCAGGTTAATGGCGACGATTTCATCTTGCCTCAAGCCGGCCGCGACGAGTCCGCGGGCGATCCTCTCGACGAGGTCGCCATACTCGGAGTAGGTTATGCGGCGGTCGCTGGAGCTGTCGTCACAGGATGAATCGATGATGGCGGTCTTGTGCGGGAATCGGGAGCATGATTCGAGAATAATGTTGTGGACGAAGCGGCCGGTCGGATCAGCGTACAGACGAGTGCGCAGCATTCGCCTGCGATTGTAGCGCGATGAGTCGAAGTGTTCTACGTGGAATGCCTTACTCGCGGATGCGGCCTTAGCTGGCGAGCTTGCGGAGGAAATCGGATTCGTCCATGCGGTACTTGAAGGCTTTGCGACCATCGATGAAGACCACGGGGACTTCGTCGGTGAACTGGCGGCGGAGTTGATCGTCGCTGTCCACGTCAACGTCTTGCCAGGTGAAGCCGCCGCGGCGGTGGAGTTTGGTCAGCGTCTCCTTGACGATTTCGCAGAGGTGGCAACCTTTGCGGGAGTAGACCACGACTTGCCGGAGACTCGACACCGGGTGAGTTTAACAAGGGTGGGAGGGATTGTTCCAGTAGATTGGCAGGGCTGCCGAGCGTTGCTTGGCTGGACAGCCGGGGGCGGCTGTCCCCCACGTGAGTTGCGCAGGTACAATCCGTTTATGCGTACGACATCGGACAAGCCTTTGCGGGGAAAGACAGTTCTGATTACGGGCGGGGCGCGGCGGCTGGGGCGGGCGACGGCACTGGCCATGGCGCAAGCGGGTGCGGATGTGGCCATCACCTTTCTACACTCGGGACGTGATGCGCAGCATACGGTGATCAATCTGAGTAGTTTCGGGGTGCGGGCGGTTTCGATGCGCTGCGATGTTACCGACGAGAAAAGCGTTAAGGCCGCGATCAAGGAGATGGGCAAGGAACTCGGTGGGTTGGACATCCTGGTCAATAATGCGGCAAATTACGAGACCGTCGAATTTGAGAAGTTGAGCGTGAAGCAGTGGGACGCTATTTTCGCTTCGAACACGCGGGGGCCGTTTCTGGTTTCGCGCGAGGCTTTGAAACTGCTTCGGGAGCGGCGAGGGAAGATCATCAACATGGGATCGCTGGGCGGGTTGCGGCCCTGGGCGGACCATGCGCATTATTGTTCGTCGAAGGCTGCGGTGCATATGTTGACGAAGGTGATGGCGAAGGCGCTGGCTCCAGCGATTGCGGTGAACTGCGTTGCGCCAGGGATGATCGACCTGGGAGAGAAAGCGGCGGCTGGGTTTATGAGGCGAATGGCGAAGCAGACTCCGATGCGGCGGAACGGGACTGGCGAAGAGATTGCCACGGCAGTGTTGTTCTTCGCTACCGCGCCTCATTTCATCACTGGGCAGATTATGGCGGTCGATGGCGGGCTGGGTTTGTAGCGGATCGGCCCCGGACGAGGCGTCCGGGGCTACGTGGGTGCGGCGTGCTCACACGTCGGCGGTTGTAGGATCGATTATCGAGGCGATCTCGGAGATTCGATTCGCGGGGAAGCCGCCCTGGGTAGCGTGTTCGCGGATCAGGGCCTCGTTGGGTGCGATGTAGATGCAGTAGATTTTGTCCTGGGTCACGTAGCTGTGAACCCACTGAATCTCAGGCCCAAGTTTGCGCAGCACGCCGCAAGATGTTTGGGAAACGGCTTGAAGTTGCTGCGGGCTGAGTTTTCCGGCGCCCGGCAGCTCGCGCTCGATTACGTACTTTGGCATGACACCTCCTGCGGATACAGTGAGAAAGTTTCGATGGCCGCATCAGTTTGCCCGATCCATGTGCTTTAATCAAGCGGTGAGTGATTGTTGGTCGCCGTCAGTTTCTTTATGTTGTGAACGTCGGTCCTGATCCATGAAAAAGCGTTTCATCGCAGTCCTACTGCTTCTGGGGAGTTCGATTGCTTTCGCACAGACTCGTCCGGAAGATGGTGGTCATGAGTTGCAGCTGTGGACGGGCGGTGGACACTCGGTGTCCGGAGGTACCTCGGATACCGGCGTCTGGAATGTGGGCTTGCGTTATGGCTGGATCCTCACTCGCCCGCATGGTCCGGGAATCCTCAACGGGAGGTTCGAATACGTACTGGATGCTGTGCCGGTTTTTATGGTCTTCCAGCGATACAACACAGCGTACGGGGCGGGCTTCAGTCCGCTGGGATTGAAGTGGGACTTCGCCGCTCGCGGGCGGATTGAACCTTATTTCGAGTTGAATGGGGGGACTCTGTTTACCAACCACCAGGTTCCGACCGGAACTTCCGCTGTGAATTTTACTGATGCGGCTGCGCTTGGCATGCATATCCTGGGCGACAAACATGCGTTTAGTGTGGAGGTCCGCTACATGCATATTTCGAATGCGGGATTGAGCTCGCCGAACCCAGGGATTAATACCGTGCAAGTGCGGTTGGGGATTGGGAAGTTCTTCGGGAAGTGAGAGACATGGATTCCGAAGCAACCTAAGAAAAAACCTCCTCCGCACCAAGAGCGGCGAACACAAACCCAGTGGGAAAAACTCGTAGATGGGTGGAACTTTTCGTCGTAACGGCCAATCTCGCCGAGAGTGAAAATTCCAGTTGTTCCGTCATCCCCCCGCAATTGCCCGCTTGGGCCAAAATCGAAGTCGGGCTCCTATTCCAATTATTCGCGGCGGCGTGAGAGTTTTTCCTGCGCGTTTGCGTAATGCGTAGTAGGAGCAGGAAGCGAAACGCGCCACAGACTGAACCTGAGGCTCATCGCTTTTGCCACTTTTGAACAATACACAAATGAAAGGAGTGACTATGAAACGCAGGATTTTCGCTTACCTGGTGGTCTCGGCTGCCACCTTGCTGTTCATCCCTTCCGCGTCGGCTACTTGGAGCGGTTTTCACAGCTTAGGCAAAACTCCCGTGGTCGGAGAACCCTCATGCGTTCAACTTGCGGCCAGCGAGGTGATGTGCGTGGCTCAAAGCCAGCAACACACCTTGATGGCAAACGAGTTCAGCAAAGGCGCATGGTCAGGCTGGACCAATCTGACCGGTAGCGTTACCTCTAACCCCGGTTGTGTCAACGATGGGGCGGGCAACATAATCTGTGGCGCAATCAGCGCAAAGAATACCCTGGCAGCGTTGGTATTTAATGGCACCGCGTGGGGTTCTTTTGTTGATTCTGGCCAGCAAAGTTTCTCGGATACCTACGAGGCGGCCGCAGGCCCGAGTTGCGCCATGCTTCATGCCGGGAAGGTGCTTTGCGGTATCCGTAACCAGGCGAGCACGCTGGTGGCGTCAGTATTTAATGGCACGACCTGGGGCCATTTTTCTACGATTGCGACCTCTGCCACAACTCCCGCAGGTTGTACGAGCGACGACAACGGCGACGTGATCTGCATCGCAGACGCAATCGTCAACAACCTCAATTCCACCGTCGTCAATCGCTTCGATGGCGCGAAGTGGAACGGATTGCTCGCGTTGAGCAACCTTCCCAGCTCAGCCAACCCGGTGTGCTTAGCTTTGGGCGGCGGGACTTCCGCAGGCCAGGTGGATTGCTTCGTCGATGGATTTAACAGTACGGCTGCGTTTGTCACCCACTTCAACGGTGGGGTCTGGCAGCTCAGCGACTGGTCCGGATTTGCACAAGTTTCAGGAAACGTAACCCCGAGAACGAGTTGCGGCCTCCTGTCCACGGGCTCCATCGCCTGCGCGTGGATCAACATCCAGGATTCTCTCCTATATGAAAACACTTTCAATGGCACACAGTGGACTGGGTACGTAAAGGTGGGAGGTCCCCCGATCATTGGTGGCCCGGCCTGCACAGCCTTCGCCACCGGCAAAGCTATGTGCATCGTGGTTGGACTCAACAATCAGGCATCCAGCGTGACTGGCCCGTAACCTGGACGAAAATACCAAGCCGCCTCTTCGCGGGGCGGCTTTTTTGTCTTCCAGACTTTTGTCCGGTTTCGCGTGTAGGCAAATGCAGTCCGGTAGGTTGCAGGCTTGTAACTACGCCGGATATGCTGTTTGCTTATGTCAACTTTAGTGGAATGTGTTCCCAACTTTTCCGAGGGACGCGATAAGGGGAAAGTCGATGCCATCGTTGCAGCCATGAAGCTGGATGGCGTGTATCTGCTCGACCGCGAGATGGATGCCGATCACAACCGTTGCGTGATCACGCTGGTGGGCGAGCGCGAGGCGATTCAGGAGGCGGCGATTCGCGGCGTGGGCAAGGCCGCTGAGTTGATTGACCTGAACCAGCACCAGGGTGCGCATCCGCGAATGGGGGCGGCGGACGTGGTGCCGTTCATTCCGATTGAAGGGGTGACCATCGAGGACTGTGTCGCCATGGCTCGCCACGTGGGAGCCGAGATTTGGAAGCGATATCAGATTCCGGTTTACCTGTACGAAGCGGCTGCGGCTACTCCGGAGCGGCAGAATCTGGAAACCATTCGCCGGGGACAATTCGAGGGCATTCGAGCGGACATTACGACTAATCCGGCGCGCAAACCGGATTTCGGCGAGCCCAGAGTGCATCCGACGGCCGGAGCGACCGTGGTTGGGGCGCGGAAGTTTCTGATCGCTTACAACGTTTTTCTGAACACTCCGGATGTAGAGATTGCGAAGAAGATTGCGAAGGCGGTGCGATTCTCGAACGGCGGATTGCGTTTTGTGAAAGGCGCCGGGTTTCTAGTGCGCGGGCTGGCGCAGGTTTCGATGAACCTGACCGACTTCGAGCAGACGCCCGTCCATCGGGTGTTCGAGTTGGTGAAGCGTGAAGCTGCGCGTTATGGGGTTTCGGCGTTGAGCAGCGAGATCGTGGGATTGATTCCGAAGAAGGCTTTGGAGTCGGCGGCGGAATGGTTCTTGCAAGTGGAGAATTTTGATTCGTCTTTGATTCTGGAAAATCGCCTTAGTGCCGTGATGGGGGGCAAGGTTGCGGTTGGGGGATTGAGGGCTGGGGTTGAGCCATTCGTTGAACAGCTTGCAGCGCCCACGGCCACGCCAGGAGGCGGCAGCGCAGCTGCGGCAAGCGGTGCTATGGCTGCGGGACTGGCGTCGATGGTGGCTTCCATGTCGCGGGGCAAGAAGGCTTATGTGCAACACGAACGCGAGTTGAGCGAGGCCATCGCGCGGCTTTCACAATTACGTGAAGAATTGAAGGCGGCGATTGACGCGGACGCCGAATCCTACAATGCGGTGATGAGGGCTTACAAGCAGGCGAAAGAATCGGCGGATGCGGATGGCATGATTGATGCCGCTTTGAAGCAAGCTACCAGTGTGCCCCTGAGCGTCGCGGAGCGGGCTCGGGAAGTGGCGGGGATTGGGGAGAAGCTGAAACCGATTACCAACCCGAATATGAAATCCGATCTAACGACAGCGCTGGCGTTGGCGAAGGCCGCGATTGAGGGGGCGCTGGCCAATGTGGAGATCAATCTAGAGTCGCTGAAGGACGTGGCGTTTGTGGCCGACGTGCGGAAGAGGACTGCAACTCTTTCGGTCGAGTAGGGTTTTCAATCGTGGTGCTTTCCCTTTATGGCTGGCTGACCAGGTACGGGCTGTACTTTCGTTTCGTATCTCCTTGGTCCCATTGACATACAATAGGGTAGCAGTGCAAGTTTGCGGGTACGGTTCGTTCTGCATCCAAGTACCATATCTGGTCTAGCATTTATCGAAGAGGCACGCTGCTTATGAAGCGATTGCAGGGTGGGTTGTGGGTTTTACTATTTTCGAGCGCGGCTGCATGGGCGGCTGCGATGGGCAGCTCTGCCCGGGGGGTAATCCCTTCGGACGTGCAACAGGTCATCACCGTGGACTACCGGACGCTGAAGAACTCCAGCACTGCGATGGCCCTGAAGGACCAGGTGCTCCCGCCCAGCTTGAAGGAATTCGAAGGATCGCTGAAAGGGGTAGGGATCGATCCGGAGAAGGATGTTGATCAGCTCACCTTTGCTTCTTACCGGCATGGTAAGGAGGGGGTGAAGGTGGTGGGAATCGCGCAGGGTTCGTTTTCGACCAAGGCGTTTCTCAAGAAGATGAAATTGAACAAGGTGAAACCGATCAAGTATCGCGACACGGATATTTATCCCATGTCGGCGGGCATGGAGATGACGTTTCTGGACGACAATTCACTACTGTTTGGCGATGGCGCGGCGGTGAAGGGCGCGCTCGACGCCCGCGACGGTTACACGCCAGCGCTCGATTCCAATAGCCAGGTTGCCGATATGATCGGTTCAGTCGAATCCGGCACAGTGTGGAGTGTGCTCGACCAGAAGGGAACGCAGAACATGCTGCTCTCGGCTTTAGGAGACGCTGGAAAGCTGGCGGATTTCGAAACCATCAAGAAGCACGTACTGGGCTCGCGCTACGCCATGAACTTTGCCAATGGGGTGAACTTCGATCTGGATGTGGTGAGTTCGGACTCGGTCACAGCGGCTACGCTTTCCTCGCTGGTGAAGGCGGGCGTGCTGTATCGGAAGATGACGGCGACCCCAATTGAGAAAGTCGCTCTGGAGAACGTTTCGATAAACTCGGACAGCTCCAACCTGCAGATGCACTTCAAAGCGGATGACAAGCAGTTCCAGTCGCTGATGCACTCGGATCTGTTTGCGGCGGTATCGAAGTAGCGGGTTGTTTGCGGCCAATATACCTCCAAATTTACCCAGCTGTAGAAACGTAGCCAGGCTACGTCTCTACAGTGCGAGGGGCGCCAGCATGACACGAGACTGCCGTGTTCATGTAAAATCAAATGCGGCGAGTAAAGATTCCCAGCCTCAGACACTACTACCGAATTCTTATTTAGGATGAAGAATGGCCAAGATTGCAAAGACAGCAGATCGCAAGAAGGTGATGGACACTTCCAAGAGCACGGATTGTCCGAAATGCGGCAAGCCGACGCGGATCGTGAAGCGAGTAAAGGACCGCGAGCGTGGCGTGCCGGGCGGAGTGTTTATTTCGTGCTCGGTGTGCGAGTTCTTCGAGAAGCTGTGACCGTCGGAAATCTAGGGTGTTAGCTCGAACACCACCCCGGCACCTGCGCTGCTGCCAGCGACCCCGTAGAGGTTGCCTTTTGCGTCGAGGATGAGCCTCTCCTGAGGGTTCTCTCCATCTAAACCTTTGAAGTCATGGAGCACGGTTTCGTGCCAACCGTTCTTCGTATGCGCAAGTTTGAACGCGACGCCACATGCGTTGATGCATCCCCCGCCCTCGTTTGTGGTGCCGTATAAAGCCCCATTCTTATCCATAACCAGCGCGGCAAGAGGATACGCGCCATCTGTGCAATTGTTGCGGCTGCAGAAGTTATAGATTGAGCTGTCGCTCGAGATTGAAAGACTTGGAGGCTGGCTTCGAGGAGATCCGAGGATTTCGCATTGCGTTCTCCTAAGGATTGTGCTTCGGTGGTTCACGTGGTTACTGCGGTCGGGATTATACCTCGGATCTATGAACACGAAACTACAATCGCCATTGCTTGGCGGCAGCTTTTGCTCTCACCGGGCGAACAACGCGACCGGCAAGCGTAGAGCTAGAAGCTGATCTGACTCAGGATGGAGCGGGCTTCGCTGGCTGGATCTACGGCGCCAGTGATTGGGCGTCCCACCACGATGTGAGTCGCGCCTGCGGCGATGGCCTCGGCTGGGGTCGCCACCCTGGCCTGATCGCCTGGTTCGGCGCCGGTGGGGCGTACGCCCGGTGTAACGATGGCGAAGTCGCCTTCAAGCTCGCTGCGTAGCGCGGAGGCCTCCTGCGCCGACGCGACCACCCCCTCGCAGCCATTGGCCAGGGCGAGCGCTGCCAAACGCAACACCTGATCCTGTACCCGGCCGTGTAGGCCCAGCTTGTCGAGATCGTTGTCGTCGAGACTGGTCAACACGGTAACGGCTAGAACCATGAGCGCGACATTGAGGTTGCGGGCAGCTTCGGTCGCCGCGCGCATCATTTTGCCCCCTCCGGAAGCATGCACCGTGAGCATACTGACTCCGAGGCCAGCGGCTTCGCGGACGGCAGCGGCAACAGTGTTCGGGATGTCGTGGTATTTCAGATCAAGAAAAACCCGGTGCCCGGAGACGACCAGATCGCGAACCACCTTGGGGCCTTCCGCCGTATAGAGTTGCATCCCTACCTTGTAGCAGGAGGCGGAGTCGCCCACGGCCGCCACGATTTTCTGGGCGGCGGCCGCGGACGATACATCCAATGCGACGATCAGACGCTGGCGCGGATCGTTCATCCTTCAGGAGTTTAAAACGAATGTAGCTAATACGCTACTGACTGGAGCATGGCTAGTTGTTGGGGCTGGGCGTCTCGTGGCGAGACCAGGTCCAGGCGAACGCGCTGGAGGCCCTTATCCTGGAAATGAAGCACCTGAGCGGCACCATAGGAGAGGTCGATGATCCGGCCCGGGACGATCGGTCCCCGGTCATTGATCCGGACATAGACCACTCTTCCATTGTGAAGGTTGGTGACGCGTACCCAGCTGCCGAGAGGCAGGGTCGGGTGCGCCGCAGTCAGTTCGTGCATCTTGTAGGGCTCGCCACTGGCAGTGGCTCGACCTTCAAAGGACTCTCCGTACCACGATGCGGTTCCTAGCTGGTACGGCTGATGATGGGTTGGTTTGGCTGGAGACCCGGAGTTGGATCTCACGACCGCGTTTCTGGGTTTCGCACTTTGGGTGTCTGTCGACCCTGAGTTGGTTGGCCCCTGAGCCGCCCCCAGGCTGACGACCACTAGAACGCTCGCCAGTCCATGAGCAATTCGATTCTGCATTCAGTGTCACCTCGTCTCTAAAGTCTTTTCATCCGAAAGTCGTCCTCCAGCGACCCAGTCCGGTAATGATCTAACGATGCTATAAGGCGGGCTGCAAGGCTGTCAATCCGAAATTGCCTGTAGCAATTTAACCAGATAGTTATGGATATCTCACGTAACTTGCTGTTCAACTTGAGCAAAAGGAGTGATCTTGCTGTAATAGCAGCAACTTAACTATTTATATAATAGTAAATGACTGGCACCAAGGTAACGTGTGCAATATTTCCACTGTCCTTGTTTTCATGTACTTGCAGTCGCCTGATTCCTTGAGCTCGAAGCTTCCTACCGTCATTTCGAGAGGACTAGTGCGATAAGCTGGGTACCGGGCGGATTTCTCGAAACAAATTTGCAAAGGATCAGGTTTCCGATACATTTCGCTTATGGCTCCAACGCCCGCCGTCGTCCTCACCATCGCCGGTTTTGACCCCTCCTCCGGTGCCGGCGTTACCGCCGATATTAAGACAATTGCTGCCCACGGTTGTTATGGGGTGGCGTGCATAAGTGCCCTCACCGTGCAATCGACGGCAGGTGTGCGACGAGTGGAGGCGGTCGACGCGGGGCTGGTAGCAGAGACCCTCACCGAACTGGCATCCGACGTCGAGATCGCGGCGGTACACATCGGGATGCTGGGATCGGCAAAAGTAGTCCGAGCGGTGGCAGAATTCATGGTAGCCCATGAGATGCCGAATGTCGTCCTGGACCCGATTCTCAAAAGCTCTTCCGGAGCCGACTTACTAGATGCCGCTGGAGCACGCCTGCTAACCGAAAAGTTAATTCCGCTGGCTACGGTTGTGACTCCCAACCTAGATGAAGCCTCTGTTTTGACGGGGTTGCCCGTCACCGACCCCGAGCAGATGCGGACGGCAGCCCGGAAACTCCACAACATGGGGGCTTCGGCAGTGGTCGTAACGGGCGGCCATCTCGAAAAGGCGATCGATCTGTTGAGCTTTACCAGCAAGCGCGGCATCGAGCAGGAGTTGTTCAAGTCGGCTCGGCTGAGGTCCAACTCCACTCATGGCACGGGTTGCGCTTTTGCCACCTCGGTGGCGTGTCATCTGGCGATGGGGCGGGGACTGCCGGAGGCGGTGTTGCTGGCGAAGGCCTACGTGGCTGCGGCGATCAGCAATGCCCATCCTGTGGGACATGGCACGGGTCCGGTTCACCATCTTTATCGCATGCAGCAACAGCGTCGGGTGATTGCGGCGGACCCGGAGCCGGTCATTTAGCCGACGTTTACGCGAGACGTTGCAAGCAACGTCTGTACGGTTATCCTGTGTAAAGACGTAGCTTGCTACGTCTAGGCCGGAAAAGCTTAAAATCGCAGAGGACGCGGAGAATTGCCGCGGAGGACGCGGAGAGAGCTGGCTAGCTGACGAAGCGGAGTGGAAGAGAAACCGGATGGAGGAGAAAACGGGGAGGGATCTCAAACCTCACTGATTCACGAGGTAGAGCTACTTCTTAGCCGAGCCAGCCTGTTTCAATAATATACCGGCGACGAAGGCGACCAGCGCAGCCAGCAACCACTGGATCCGCCACGACTGAATGGCTTGAAAGTCGGCCAGGGTTTGAACTGAGTAAATGGCGCCGACCGCGATGGCTGCCAGAAGGCAACCCAATCCTGCAAAGAAGGCGATGAGCGAAGCCATCGAAAGGCCTAGCCAATCCTTGACGTTGTGGAACTCCAAGACGCGAAGAAGCTCCAGTGCACGGGTCCAACTGTGTCCGGCGAACGAGCTGTTCTTGGCCTGACGCGACGCACCGCAATCATGGCAAAACCTGGCACCGACCATGAATTCGGTCTGGCAGCGATCGCAAACCTCGACCATGGCCGGGACGGCGGCCTCGGGCTGGGCCACCGGAGGACGCCAGAACTCCTGCGGCGCGTTATCTATAACCTCGGACATGGAAGCTCTCCCGAGCCAGTTTGAGCGCAAGCCAGTGACCAAAGCCAAAGTCCGGCATGTTGTTGCAAATACACCGGCTTTCGGATCCGCGAGTCCATCGTTGACCCGGGGGCTGGGCAAGAATTACCCCGTTCCCGGCAAAGATGGGTCGATGTTGAACAGTATGCTTCTGCCGTCAACGTTTCAGGCATACAAAATCCGTGGTGAATTGCTGTTCTTGGTTCCGTCGTTTCGGACGCAGGAGCATCAGATAAAGATTGAAACCTTGAGGAACGCCAAATTTGCCTTCCCGCATTGTGGCCTATCGAAATCTGCTGATCTCTTGGCTGTTTCTGGCGCTTCTGACCTCAGCCGTTGCGGCCCAGATGAACACCCAAGCAACCCACCCAGAAGAGGCTTTGTCGTTCCGTCCCAATGATCCTCTGAATCGCGCCGCCTTCGACCACTTCTACAATCTGGATTACGACCGTTCCGTTCAGGAGTTCGATCAGGTACTACAACGGCATCCCGATGACCCGTTTGCGGTGAATCATTTCCTGACGGCGGTCCTGTTCCGCGAGCTTTACCGCATGGGCGCATTGAACACTGGCGAGTATGCCAATGACACTTTTATTCGAGCCGCCCACCGTCCTGCCGATCCCAAGGTGAAGCAGCAGATCGAGGACCTGGTGCAGCGAGCCCTGCAACTGGAGGAGAAAAGTCTGACGGCCAATCCCAAGGCCGTGGACGCCCTCTACGCCAGAGGAGTGACCCGCGCGCAATTCGCAACTTATACTGCGATGGTGGAGCGCGCCTGGTTTTCGGCTCTGCGAAACGCGGTGGGAGCGCGCCGCGATCACGAGCGCGTGCTTGAACTCGCTCCCGCGGACACCCAGGCGAAGCTGATTGTTGGAGCACACAATTACGTGATGGGCAATCTTCCCCTCGCGCTGCGAGCCGGCGTGACCGTGCTGGGGATTGGTGGAAACAAGGAGAAGGGACTTCAATACCTTGGCGAATGCGCTCAAGGAACCGGCGAGACCAGCACCGACGCGAAGATATTGCTGGTCCTGTTTCTACGGCGGGAACATCGCTACCAGGAAGCCCTGCCCATCGCCCGGGGCCTGATCCAGGCCTACCCCCACGACGTGCTCATGGCGCTGGAGGAGGGGAACTTGCTTCGAGCAGAGGGTCACGATCCAGAAGCCGCGGCAGTTTATCGAGGAGTCTGGCAGGCCGGCCGTGAAGGGTATTATGATGGCTTGCACTACGAAATCGCCGCCCTCAGTCTGGGCGACCTGCTTCGCGCCCAGAAGCAGTACGCGAGCGCGGTCGCGGCCTATGAGCAGGTGAATGAAGCTCCGCAACCCGATCCCGAAATAGTGCAGAAGGCAGATCTTGCGGCCGGCCAGATGTATGACTTGCTGGGCAAGCGCGATCTTGCTGTCAACAAATACCGGGCCGTTGTGGCCACGGACGCCGGAACGCCCCTCGCGGAGAGCGCTCGAGGGTATCTGAAAGAGCCTTACCGGGTAGAGTAAACCGGGGCGACGGCTGATGCCCTGCCCTGAAGCGCAGCAATCTGCGTCTCTACAGGGAAAGATCAGAGACGTTGCTTGCAACGTCTTTTGCCAGCAGCCCTCTCATTCCGTCCGCAGCGCTCGCATGGGATCAAGCGTTGCCGCCCGGCGAGCCGGCACGACTGCTGCAACCAGGGCGGCGAAGCTCAGCACCGACGTCGTCAGCAGCAAGATGGCCGGATCGTAGGGCTTCACGCCAAAGAGTTGCGTCGCCATCGCGCGCCCGCCGAGGATGATCGCCGGAATTCCAACGGCTAACCCGATTCCAACCTGCAGAAACGCTCCCCTCATCACCAGCTTCAAGACGTTCAGCCGGTCCGCGCCAAGAGCCATGCGGATGCCAATCTCGCTGGTGCGCCGCTCCACCGAATAAGCGGTCACGCCATAGAGCCCGACCGAAGCGAGCACGAGAGCGAGTAATCCGAACAGAGAGGTCAGTTTCGCGATCATTGCCTGCTGGCTGAAGTTTCCCTTCACCTGTTCCGCAAAACTCAAAAAGTCGATCACCGCCAGATCCGGGTTTACCTGGGCCAAGGCGTGCCGCACCTGTGGCTCCAGGCCCGGCACGTTGCCCAGTGTCTTCAGTTCGATCGCATCCAGGTAGTGGTTGCGGTCCTCGAACGTGACAAAACGCGGATCCTCGTACGCAGCACTCTGCGCACCGGACAGGAAAAACATTGGGGGGATTTTGCGCGTCGGCTGCCGGTACTGGGTGTCCTCGGTAATGCCGACGATCTCGAAGTTTCCCGCATACTTTGGATCCAGGTTGCCGAAGTGCTTTCCAATCGGGCTCTCGTCCTTGAAGAACTTCCGGGCAAACTCCTGGTTGACCACTGCGATGCGTCGAGTCGTTGGCGTGTCTTGATCGGTAATGGCGCGGCCCTGCACAACCTTAGTGCCGATGGTGTCAAAGTAGCCTTCACTCACGCGCACCCACGACGCATCGTTCTGATCGGTGTCCGGCGGGGGAGGAGCTTGCCCTTCGATATAAACGGTTTCACTCCAATTGTCGCCTTCCATGGGGCTGTATAGAGAGAAACTCGCACGGCTGACGCCGGGGATCGCTGCCAGCGCATCGTGAAGCTGGCGGTAAAACGCAGTGAGCTGGGCCGGTTTGTATCCTGCCATCTGCGGATCAATGTGCAGGACGTAGCGGTTGGCAGTTTCGAATCCGAAATGCTGATGCTGCATGTTTCTCAAGCTTTGAGTCAGCAATCCCGCCGCGCACAGCAGTACCAGCGACAACGCCGCCTGTGCCACGACCAGCGACCTTTGCGTCCAGCCGACACTCTGCCCGGTTGAACGGTTGGCTCCGCGCAATGCATCGGCCGGACTTGCCGTGGCCGTCATCCACGCCGGCGCAACCCCGAAGAGGATTCCGGTCAGCAGAGCCACAGCAAACGTGAACCCCAAGACCGGCAACGAAGGTGTGGCGTGGATCGCGACATAGTCCTTTTGAAACGCGAGGTGCAGGATGAGCTGCGTCCCGGCAAACGCAAGCCCAACTCCGGCAATCCCGCCGAGCAAGGACAGCACTGTGCTCTCCGTCAGTACTTGTCCGATCTGTCGCGTGCGGGGCGCACCCAGCGCCGCCCGCACCGAGGTCTGCAGCTTGCGGGAAGTCGCGCGCACCAGCATCAGGTTGGCTACGTTGGCGCACGCAATCGCCAGAACGAATCCGGAAACCCACATCAGCAGGTGCAATCCAGCCTGATATTCATCCCTCAACATCTGAACCCCGGCACCGCCGGGCGAAAGATGCAGAGTCTGCTTCGGTATAAGGGCCTGCTCGCCGGGTTGGAGCTTGGCCAACGGGCTCAGCAGCCACTGCCGCAGCTCTACTTGCATGTGGGCTTCGATGCTCTTGACATCAGCACCCGGCTCGATACGCCCGATCACGTCCAGCCAGTCTTGCTGGGGAAAGTCCAGAATGCTGCTCGACCCATTGATCAAGGGTTCGTCCGCCAAAGGAATCCAGAACGCCGGCGTATTCTGCAGCCGGTCGCCAAAGAAGCCGGGTGGCGTGATTCCGATGACCGTGAAGGGTTGACCATTCAGAGTGAAACTTGTTCCAACTACGGAGGAATCCAAACCATACTTCTGCTGCCAGGTGCGATAGCTCATGACCGCCACTGGTTCCGCTCCCTTGCGATCGTCCTCCTGCGAGAGCACGCGCCCAGCATAGGCGCCAATACCAAACATGGAGAAATAGTTTCCGGAGACATATTCGCTGCGTTGCGACTCAGCCGACTGATTGCTCCCGATGCGGCGCACGCCAATCAGTTCGTTTCCTGCCTGGAAAGCGGCAAGTTCGAGGAAACCAGGTGTTCCGTCGCGGAAGGTCTTATATTTGTCATAAGAGAAAAGCGACCAGTCATCTCGCAGGCCGCCGCTTACGCAGCAATCCTCAACATCGCCAACCCGATACAGTTCACTTGGCTTCGCCACCGGCAAGGACTTGAGCAACACCGCGTGCACGAGGGTAAAGATTGCGGTAGTCGCTCCAATTCCCAACGCCAGCGTCAAGACAGCTGTAGCGGTAAAACCAGGGGCGTTGGCGAACTGTCTTAGCGCGTAACGAACATCTTCCCCGAGCTGCATAGTTCCCTCGTCTTTTAGGGGTGAACTGGCTTTGCTGTCTTTATACGAGTGAGTTGCATCATTTGTTCAGATTCGACCGGGACCCAACCAATGCTATGGACGCGGCCCCGCGTCATTCGTAAGCAGCCCCGCCTTGGGATCGTCTAGGAGCATGAGGGAACGTTTTATCCTCAAAACGCGTATCCTAAGTGAATGCAGGGAGGCCGACCATGTATTGCAACTATTGCGGGAAAGTGATTCAGGACGACGCGAATGTCTGCGCCTACTGCGGCGTGCGCATCGGAGCAGTGACCGCGCGAACTCGGCTGGTGCGCCCACGGACCAATCGCAAGGTTGCCGGCGTATGCGCCGGATTCGCCGAGTACTTTGACCTCGACGTCACGCTGGTGCGACTAGTTTGGTTGTTCGTTTCCATCATGACCGGCGTGGGCATGCTGGCGTATCCGATTGCCTGGATTGTCATGCCTGAGGAGCCATTGCGGCTTGCAGCTCCCGCGGGGGCGCAGCCAGTGATCAATCCTTAGCGATTTCAGAATCGTAAATTGGAGAATTGGTTCGGCTGGGCGAGGTCGGGATTCCTTGTGCCTTCGCACCAATGACCGACTTTCCCTATGAATAGTCACTCGGCCTTTGCCTGTGTTTAAATCTGGCAATGCCCCAAATCACCAGCGGCGATGCGGACATCTTCTATGAAGTCATAGGGAACGGCCCACCGGTCGTCTTGCTCCACCCTTTCCCTGCCAATCATGATCTATTGAAACCGGCCGCTCAGGCACTGGTGTCACACTACCGAGTCATACTCCCCGATCTGCGCGGGCATGGAGACTCCGGCATCGGCGAGGGTCCGGCCACAATGGAAAAACACGCTGCGGACATTGCCCGAGTCCTTGATCGTGAAGAAATACCACGCGCGCCATTCGTGGGAGTCTCCATAGGGGGTTACGTGTTATTCGAATTCTGGCGGAAATGTCGCGGGCGCGTGGAAGCGCTGGTGCTATGCAACACGAAGGCCCAAGCCGATACGCCCGAAGGGCGAGCGGGAAGGTTGCAGGCTGCGGCCGAGGTGATGGAGCGTGGAACCGAGCCTTTTTTTGAAGGTATGCTCCCCAAGTTGCTGGGAAGAACCACATCCAACACGCGTCCGGACCTGGTCGAAGGAGCATTGCACATGATGCGGAAAATGTCCCCGAAAGATGTCGTCATGGTGCAGCGAGGCATGGCGGAGCGGCAGGATTCCGTGGAGACGTTGAAGACGATCAATGTGCCCGCCATGCTCATAACAGGCGACGAGGACGTGTTTACGGGCCCCGCCGAGGCAGAGTTGATGCGGCAAAACACACCGGGCAGCCAGATGAAAGTGATCGCAAGGGCGGGGCACTATTCTCCTTGGGAACAGCCAGAGGCAGTGGGGAAAATACTGCGGCAGTTCCTGGATGAGGTCGGCGGAAGGTAGATCATGTCCTGCGAACGGTCACGCCTGAAGGCAATTTTGTTACAATGCTCGCGCCATGATTGATACGTTCCTGGTCCAAGAAAAGACAGTAGTCAACGTTAAGGGCGATGGGCCGGTGGTCGAACTTGTTGGCGCGGAGTATCGCGTATTCCTCCTCAGCCTGAACATTACGAGCATCGTCGAGCAGGAGTCGTTAGACGTCAGCATCCTCGGATCAGCGGATGGCGCAACCTGGGGTCCGAAACCGGTTACGAACTTTCCTCAGAAGTTCTACCAGGCGCAGCACCCTCTGCTGCTGGATCTGACTGGGCAGCCAGAGATCAAATTCCTTCGCGCTCACTGGGAGGTGAGCCGCTGGGGCCGCGGCAGCGAGACACCAATGTTCGAATTCAACGTGACCATCAAGGAAGTGTCAGCCGATATTCTTAAAGAGGCCACCGCTGAAGCGAAGGCCATGGTGTAGAGACTTCCGATTGTCAATTTTCCCATTGTCCATTGAAAATCTGCTTCCAGTTAAATGAGCTTTGACTCTTCCACTTAAACAGCAAGCGGTATTCTCTTTCCTTTAGTATCTTGAGTGACAGATGTCGGCACAGACAAAAGACTCCACCGTCGTAGTTCGCCCAGCGCGGAACATTGCGGGAGCCCTGCGCTTACCGGGGGACAAATCCATCTCACATCGCTATGCCATGCTGGCTGCCATTGCTGAGGGAACGACGCGGCTGGAGAATTTTTCTACCGGAGCGGATTGCGCCAGCACGTTGGGCTGTCTCGCAGCACTGGGCGTGGAATTGGAGCGAAAAGAAAAAGCCGTCTTGATCCACGGGCGCGGGTCCAGGCTGCAGCCACCGAAGATGTCGTTGGATTGCGGTAACTCGGGATCGACCATGCGCATGTTGACCGGCATCCTGGCGGGGCAGGGGTTCGCCAGTGAGCTCACAGGCGATGAATCGTTGTCTCGGCGTCCCATGGCGCGGGTCATCTCACCTCTTGAGGCGATGGGCGCGAAGATTGCCGCGCGTGATGGAGGCCGCCCTCCGCTGCGCATTGCCGGAGCACGTCTGAAGCCGATTGACTACAAAATGCCAGTCGCAAGTGCGCAGGTGAAGTCTGCCTTGCTGTTCGCGGGACTGTTCGCTGAGGGAGAAACCCGAGTGGAGGAACCGGTTCGCACTCGAGACCATGGCGAACTGGCGCTGCGCGCGTTTGGCGCGGAAGTGAGCCAGCATGGCAACCAGGCATGGATTGCAGGCGGACAAAAACTCCACGCGATCGACGCTGAGATTCCAGGCGATCTTTCAAGCGCCGCGTTTTTTCTTTGCGCAGCGGCGTTGTTTCCCGGTTCCCGGCTGCTGATCAGCGGCTTGCTGATGAATCCCACGCGAGCTCGATTGCTCGACATCATGATATTGATGGGCGTAGGCATCTCAATCGCTGAACTGGAAGACAAGCATGGTGAGCTGGTGGGTGCCGTGGAGGTCGACGGGCGAGACTTACGAGGAGCAACGATTGCGGGCGCAGACACGGCGGCGCTGATCGACGAGATTCCAGTGCTGGCCGCCATTGCCCCGTACACTACTGGCGGAATCGAAGTGCGCGATGCCAAGGAACTGCGGGTCAAAGAATCGGATCGGATCGCTTCGATTGTGACGAATCTACGTGCTATGGGAGCAGACGTCGAGGAGCGCGAGGACGGACTAAAAATTCCGGGTAGGCAGGCATTACACGGAGCAGAAATCGATTCCTTTGGTGATCACCGGATCGCGATGGCGTTTGCGGTCGCAGCTTTGCGGGCTGAAGGCGAAACCACGATCCACCGAGCTGATGCGGCGGTGATCTCGTGCCCTGGGTTCTTTGCCGCGCTCGAAGCCTTATCGCAAAGATGATTGAGATAGCTGTCTGGATATTTCGGTTGGGGTCTCAATGGCGAGACCCCATTCACGAACAGACACCCAAACCCTGCCGCATAGAGACGACCGCGCGGTCTCAAATATGTTCTGTCTTACCGCGGTACTTGACGGTACCGTTTTTCTGATTGACCTGGTCAATGTCCCCGTTGTTGTATGTGCGTCCGGCTTTCTTGGCGCCGGTCCGGTTCGCCATCAGGTAACCCACACTCTCACTGCTCTGCCAGGTGGCAACACCGACGTCAAATGCATGAGCACGCTGTGCAGGCCTAGCCACAGATACGGCTTCGGACGGTGCCTCCAGTGCTGCCGACGGGCCGTACCAGACGGGTTCGGTATACACGCCGACCGGGGGTTGGGACGCCATCGAGAGAGTAGCGTTGGTGGCGCCAGCAAGGTTTCCAAAAGTGGCGTTGCTGGCTCCTGCCGCCGAAGGTGAAACGGTTGCGAGAGTCACAGAAGGGGTTGTGACCAGCGGCACGAAGGGCGCCGCATAGACCCCGTAAGCAGGAGCCCAGTTGCTGGCGGTCCCTCCGATTACTGTCGCTTGAGCGGCCGCGAATCCAGAAAGCAATAAAACCATGCACAGAGTGTTCAGGGAACGCATCGAATCCTCCACAGACCTTGGGTAATCCGATTCCACCGAGGCAAAACCAGGACGCATTCTTAAGGTGAAAGGGTCGAGAACTATGTTGCCTTCACCGAGAAAGCGTTCCTCGTGCCCGCACAAGGAATCAGAACGAAAGCATCATAACCCGAAAACTGGCTCTGGGAGCGGGTTTTATTAGGATCCGACATAGCGGGCATAGAGACTTTTGGCTATAGTCTTGTCGGTCGTACCCTTGATGATCGCCCTGCCGTCGGGGAACAGCGTCATTTCGTAGGGCTCGTGCCAGAACTTCAGGACGAAGTCGTTATGGCGCACAGTGCCAAGCCGCTTGAGGCGTTCGCTCATCTGGCCCAAATCGACGGGACGACGGCGTTCGTGAATTTGCACGGAGTTGCGACCACAGAGGGTAATATGCGGCCGGCCTTCTCCCGCCAGGTGAAGGAACTCATGGTCCCCGCAAGTTCGGCAGCCCGGGCGGGGTTTATCAGCCGCTATCTCAGCGCGCTCATTTCTCCACACGTCGAAGGAAAGCAGAGTGCGCCGGAGCCAGTCGTCGGCACCGACCAGCATTTTCATCGCTTCAGTAGCCGCAATCGACCCAGCGAGATTTACCGCTGAATTCAGAATTCCCGCGGTCTCGCAAGTGTCAAAAGTACCTTGCGGAGGATCGGCGAAGATACAGGACAGACACGCGGTCTTGCCCGGGAGCACATTCAGCGTGACTCCGTAGCTGCCGACGGCTGCGGTATAGATCCAGGGCAGGGAATTCTTCACCGCGAAATCATTGATAAGATAGCGCGTCTCGAAGTTGTCAGTACCATCGAGAATCAGCTGCGTCTCTTCGAACAGGGCTACGACATTCGCCGGCGTCAGATCAGCCACGTGGGGTTCGATCACGATTCCGGAATTGAAAGCCGCAATTTTTCGAGCGGCGGCGATCGCTTTGGGCAGAGATTCCGCGGCGTCGGCTTCATCGAACAGCGATTGCCGTTGCAGATTGCTGGGCTCGACGTAATCCCGGTCAATGATTCGGATTGTACCCACGCCCGCACGGGCCAGCAGGCAAGCGAGTGCCGATCCGGTGGCGCCGCAGCCTACAATGGTAATGCGCGAGGCGGCCAGCTTGCGCTGGCCTTCAACCCCGATTCCGCCGAAAAGCTCCTGCCGCGAATATCTCTCGTCGAGTTCCAAAGAGGTCACCAGTTCCACCCGTACAAACCATTATGATAGTTGCCACGCTGTTTTCAAAACGGAAGCCGGGCTTGATCCAGCGGGAACTTCCGCGTGGCAAGAAAGAGCAACGCTAGAGTCAAAGCGCGGCAGACAACATTGATCTACACGGGTTCATCGAACTGATTAAGCAGCGACGCGTGATAGGGGAGCCTGTTTGCAACTGAGGGGGACTTTGTTGACAACCCTGATTGCGCTGGCGCTCACGGCGATGTGTGCCGTGGAAGCGTCTGCCGATTCCTTCGGGCAGGCGGAAACAACACAAGAGTCAGGTCAGGAGGCCGAAGCGCAATCTCCGGCCATGCCCGCTCAGGATGCCATCGCCCAATATCAGGGTCTTACCGTCGCAGACATCGGCTGGCCCGACATCCCCTCCGAGGTCGATCAGAAGCGCTGGCGCGAACTCATTTCTCAAAAGGCAGGCAATCCGCTCGAGCGCGAGCTTATTCGCGAGAGCATCCATAGGCTTCACAGCACGGGGCGCTTTGCAGATATCCGCGTCGAGGCTGAACGAACCCAGGATGGCAAGCTGTCGCTATCGTTCTTTACCACCCCGAATTACTTCGTTGGACGAGTTGAAGTGGAGGGTGTCCCGAACCGGCCCACTGCGGGGCAAGTCGTGAACGCATCGAAATTTCAGTTGGGAGAGTTGTTCACTCCCGATCAAGTCGAGCGCGCTCTTGCAAACATCAAGCTGCTCATGCAGGAAAACGGTTACTATCGTTCGTCGATCACCGAACAGGAGCAGAAATATCCCGACAAACAGCAGATTGACATCCTCTTTAAGGTGAATCCCGGACCCCAAGCTCGGGTGGGGAACGTGACCGTCACCGGCAATCCGGGTTACTCGGAAGGGCAGATTCGAGACATCGCGAAAATGCATTTTGGCAACCCGGTTTCCGTGCAGCGTGTAAGCAATGCGCTGGACCGGCTGCGCAAGAAATATCAGAAACAGAATCGATTGCTGGCCCAGGTTTCGATATCCAAGAAGACCTACCGTGAGCAGGACAACGTGGTCGATTACGCGTTCAACATTGTCCCCGGACCCAAAGTGCAGGTTGCAACGGAGGGCTTCAAGATCAAGCGCGGCGTGCTCAAACAGAATGTGCCGATATTCGAAGAGAACGCCGTAGATGAGGACCTGCTGAGCGAAGGCCGCCGTAACCTGCTCAACTATCTTCAGGGCCGCGGTTATTTCGATGCCAAAGTTGGACTGAAGCAGCATTCGGATACCGCTGGAAACGAATTGCAAATTACTTACGTGATCGATCCTGGCGCCCGGCACAAATTAATCAAGATTGAGTTCAGCGGGAACAAATACTTTTTGACGGAACGGCTGCGCTCCCGCATGCAGGTGCGCCCGGCCGAACGATTCGAATCGCGTGGCCGTTACAGCCAGGGCTTGCTCAACGGCGATATCCATGGACTAGAGGACCTCTACCGGGCAAACGGTTTTCAACAGATCAAGATCACCGGTACTGTCATCGATGACTACGAAGGTCACGAAAATGATCTTGGGCTCAAAATCTTAGTGGAGGAAGGTGCGCAGACGCTGGTGGGAGGATTTCATATCGAGGGCAATCAGGCGTTCTCCGAAAAACAGCTTGCAGCTTACATCAACACCGCAGAGGGTCAGCCCTTTTCCGAGTACGATATTGCGCAGGACCGCGACAATCTTCTGAACTACTATTTCAACCACGGATTTCCACGGGCCAGTTTCGAGGCAACGGCAAAACCGATGCCAGGCGAAACCGATCGTATGGATGTGACTTTCAAGATTCACGAAGGGGAGCAGGTTTTCGTCGACAATGTGTTTGTCTCGGGATTGAACTACACCAAGCCATTCATCGTGCAACGCGAACTACGAGTGAAGTCCGGCGACCCGCTGAGCCAGATCGACATGTTGCAAACCCAGCAGCGTCTTTACGATCTCGGCATCTTCAGCCAAGTGGGCACCGCGGTACAAAATCCAAATGGCAATGAGCCGGACAAAAACGTCCTGGTCGATATTGAAGAAGCCAAACGCTACACCTTCAACTACGGTGTGGGATTGGAATTCCAAACCGGTCAACCCTCGGCCGTGGGGACCAACCAGGCGAAGGGCAACACCGGAGTAAGCCCGCGGGTCTCGCTCGGCATCACGCGTCTCAATTTCCGGGGCCGCGACCATACCATCACATTCAAGGCCGACGTCGGAAGCCTGCAGCAGCGCGGCCTGATCAGCTATACTGCGCCGCGCTGGTTTAACAGTCAGAATTGGAAGTTGTCGTTGACAGCGTTCTATGACAATACGCTGGACGTGACGACCTTCACCTCGCAACGCCTGGAAGGATCGGTACAAGCGGAGCAGACCGTCAGCAAAGCCACCACCATGGCCTATCGTTTTACCTATCGCCGGGTCAAGGCCAGCGACATAAATATCAGCCCGGCCGAAATCCCACTGCTTTCACTGCCCGTACGCGTGGGCGAGCCTGGTTTCAGCTACATTCGAAATAAACGCGACAACAATCTGGAATCTACCAAAGGCAGTTACACCACCCTTGACGCCGCAGTCGCATCCAGCATATTTGGGTCGGAGGCCGATTTCAGTAGCATTCTGGCTCAGAATGCCACTTACCACGCGTTCGGCAAGAACCGGGCCCAGGATAAGAAGTTCGTGTTCGCTCGTTCGTTGCGGATTGGGGTGGAGACTGCCTTTGGAAATACGGTAATCCTCCCGCCCGGGCAAGCCTGTCCGAGCCCAACCGAAACCAGTTGTCCCAATACGACAGTGATTCCGTTGGCCGAACGTTTTTTTACCGGTGGCGGCAACTCTGATCGAGGGTTCGGGTTAAATCAAGCAGGTCCGCGTGACCCCGTGACCGGGTTTCCAGTCGGGGGCAGCGCCCTTTTCCTAAATAACATCGAATTGCGTTTACCTCCGCCGACGCTGCCCTACTTCCAGGACAATCTCGGCTTTGCTATTTTCGAAGACGCCGGGAACGTTTTCACTAACGGTCAAGACATGCTGAACAACTTGCTGCGCTGGCACCAGAAGAATCCTCAGCTTTGTTTGCAGCCCAGCACGGCCAACCAGTGCGATTACAGCTACGTCTCTCACGCGGTAGGGGTCGGGGTCCGCTACAAGACACCGATCGGTCCGGTTCGCTTCGATTTCGGGTACAATTTAAATCCGCCGGCGTTTCCGAGTTGCCAGGCGTCGCCCGGCTTCAAGGGCCAGGCTACATCGTCCTACTGTGTGAATAACAGCATCGGCAGCAATGGGGCTGCCACATTGCCCTATTTCGTGCCGCAGCACACACCCCATTTCAACGTTTACTTTAGTATTGGACAGAGCTTCTGATGAATCAAAAATGTAGGGTTCTCGCCTGCAGCATGGTGTTATTGGGGATGAGCTTGTTTGCTCAGGCTGGTGACGTTCTGGATCGAATCGTTGCGACAGTGAACAGCCACATCATCCTGCAGAGCGAATGGCAGGATGCTGTACGCTACGAAGCCTTCGTTGGCGGCCATGCGCTCGACCAACTGACAACCGCAGATCGTAAAGCCGCCCTGGACCACCTGATCGACCAGGAGTTGTTGCGCGAGCAAATGCGCTCGTCGGGTTTTCCGCACGCCAGTAGCGAGCAAGTTGAGAAGAACATTCAGGAAATCCGTAAGCAGTACTCTGCTGCGCAGAGCGAAGCCGGCTGGCAGGCAGCCCTTGCACGCTATGGATTGACCGAGGCGGGACTCAAGAAGCGGGTCGCCTTGCAGGTGGACCTGATGGGCCTGGTGGACGCCAGACTGCGGCCGAACGTCGTTATCGACTCCAAGAGTATTGAGAGTTACTACAATCAAGAGCTTCTTCCTCAACTTCAGAAATCCGGCGCGGAACACGTTCCCCTCGCCGAAGTCACCCCTAAGATCAAGGAATTGCTCACCCAGCAGAAGATGAACCAGATGTTGATTGCCTGGTTGCAGGATCTGCGTTCTGGAAGCAGGATTCGTACGGAGACAGGGCCGGATTCAGGGGGCCAATTGCGATGACCGAGCCTGGCGCCAAACCGCGTTGGCGCAGGTTCCGAAATTATCTGCTGCTCGTGGGTGTTGCAGGTGTGCTTCTGTTGGGTGCTCTAAGCTGGTACGCCACCACTGATTCCTTTCAAGCCTTAGTTCGTCGCCGGGTGGTTGTTGAGTTGGAGCGGATCACCGGCGGCCGCGTGGATTTGGGCGGGATCCATACCATACCTTTCCGCTTTCAGGTCGACATACGGGACCTCACCATCCATGGGCGCGAGGCTGTTAGCGAAGCTCCTTACGCCCACGTGGACCGGCTGGTTGCACGGATCAAACTGATCTCGACCTTGGAAGCTGAAGTCGGATTCTCGTCCCTCGTGTTCGACCGTCCCGTGGTCCACATCGTCCTTTATCCCGACGGCACCACAAATCAACCCGTGCCTAAGGTGAGAGGAACCTCAACCAAAACGTCGGTAGAACAACTATTCTCCCTCTCGATCGGGCAACTTGAGGTGCGCCGCGGTGAGTTGCTCTGGAATGACGAGAGAACCCCCTTCGATTTCATCGCCAACGACGTGTCGGCGGATGCGAGCTATTCTCTACTGCATCGCCGCTACGATGGCAATCTCCTGCTCGGGAAAATCGATACAAAGCTCGAAAACTATCGCCCTGTAGCCTGGATGGCGGAGGTGCACTTCAGCTTGGGCCGGGACAGTCTCGAGATCCAATCGTTGAAGGCAACCTCCGGGCGTTCCCGTGTGCAGGGCAGTGGCCGCTTAGTGAATTTCCGCCAACCCCGTGTCCAAGCGAAGTACGACCTCACCCTTGATCTTGGCGAAGCCAGCGCGGTTGTGCGTCGTACCGAAATACGGCAAGGGCTACTTCAGGCGGCTGGCGAAGGTACTTGGTCATTGGCGAGTTTTTCCTCCTCGGGCAAACTGTCGCTTAAGAACTTCGATTGGCGAGATAAGTCGATCGGGTTGCGTAGCGCAACGCTGGCCAGCGATTACGCGATCGATTCCCAGAAGTTCAGTCTTTCTCGCCTTCAGGCGCGACTCCTCGGGGGAGAAGTGACCGGTGGCGCCGAAGTCCTCAACTGGCTGAAGCCGACGCCAGCGAAGAAAATCGTAAAGGGAAACACCGCTGACGAACAGAAGGGGACCGTTCAACTGCGGCTGAAAGATGTTTCCGCCGCAGAAGTGTCGGCTGCACTATCCACGTCCGCCCGGCCTCTTGAGCGCATGAAATTGACGGGCGCTGCTAGCGGAAGTATTGATGCGAGGTGGAAGGGTTCGGTCGACAGGACAGATATCGATATCGGGTTGGACGTAGCAGCGCCGGCACGCCTGAGCGCCGGGGAACTGCCGCTTACCGCCCACACTCGCGCCAGATACCGTACCGTATCAGGCGACTTGGAGGTTACGGAGTTCAGCGCCTCCACTCGTGCCACTCAGGTGCACGCCGCGGGTATCCTTTCCTCCACCGCCGCTCTGAACCTCTCTATTACAACGACCGATCTCAGCGAGTGGCAGCCGGTCCTGACAGCCGTGGGGTACAAAGAGCGAATTCCCGTCATTTTGAAAGGGCATGCTTCCTTTAGCGGAACTGCCACCGGCAAGCTGTCGGCAATTGCCTTTGCCGGCAAGCTGCAGTCCGAGGATTTTGATTTGTTAGTTCCCGCCACGTCCCGCCGGCCTGAAAAAAATGTGCACTGCGATTCCCTGGTTGCGGATGTTCAGTTATCGCCGCGTGCGTTTGCGGCGCACAACGGCAGGCTGCATCACGGCGAGACCACCATTGCTTTCGATTTCAACGCCGGCCTTCAGGAGAGGCAGTTCATCGACTCGAGTCCCATTGCGGCTCGCGTCGATATCCGTAACGTCGACGTGGAAGAGATTCTTGCTCTGGGCGAATATGACTTTCCCGTTAGCGGCACGGTCAGCCTGTTCGCGCAGGTCGACGGCACTAAGGCCCAGCCACGCGGACACGGCCACATTGAACTCTTAGAAGCAGTGATCCGCGGCGAGCCGGTTCACCGCTTGGACTCGAAGGTAGAGTTCACTGCCGACGCAATCTCCCTGAATGATCTTCATCTCGCTTACTACGACGCGCAAGTGACAGGGGCCGGCACTTTCAACTTTTCCACACACGCTTTTCGCTTCAACCTGAACGGGAACAACTTTGATCTGGCTCGCATTCCACGGCTTCAGGCCAGCCGCGTCGCCGTGGATGGCCGCATGGACTTCACCTCGCAAGCATCGGGCACGCTGGAGGAGCCGGCAATCACTGCGAGCATCCGTTTGCGCGATCTTGCTTTTGACCATGAGCTCGTGGGGGATTACACATTCGACGCCGTGACCCAGGGCTCGGATCTGCGTGTCAGCGGGCACTCTCAGTTCAAAGCGGCGGAGCTGAACATTGATGGCGATGTGCAGCTGCGTAGAGATTGGCCCACCGCAGTGAATCTGCATTTCAACCACCTTGATGTGGATTCAGTCCTCAGGACCTATCTGAAACGAAGGGTGACGGGACACTCCGCGGTGGCCGGTGATCTGCAGTTACGAGGCCCGTTGCGCAATCCTCGACAACTGGAGGTTATTGGCAATCTCAATGATTTTTTTGTTGACGTTGAGAACATCAAAGTTCGCAACAACGGTCCCATTAGTTTCGCCATTTCTAACCAATTTCTCAGGATTCAGCAGTTCCATCTGATTGGCGAAGGCTCCGACCTCACCTTGAGCGGTACGGTTCAGCTGGACGGTGAACGTGACCTTGAACTGCGCGCCCAGGGTCGCGCGAATCTCCAGCTCATCCAGAGCTACGATTCCGAGTTCACCACGTCGGGCGAAGTAGCCGTTGATTTAACGGTTGGAGGCACGATCAGCAAGCCGACGACCCAAGGCAGGCTACAGGTTACCAACGGCTCAATCGCATACAGCGATTTGCCCAGTGCCTTGAGCGCCATCAACGGATCCGCGGTATTCAATCAAGACCGCTTGCAAATCGAAACTCTTACGGCACACGTCGGGGGGGGTATCGTCACCTTTGGTGGATACGCGACTGCCTATAACCGTCAGGTCAATTTCAATCTGACGTTGCAAACCCAGGATGTGCGCTTGCGCTATCCGCCGGGCGTCAGTTCGATGGCGAATGCCGACCTGCGTTGGGCAGGCACCTCCGCGGCTTCCGTATTGTCTGGGGATGTCACCGTTACCAAGCTGGCAGTGACTCCGGGGTTCGATTTCGGCGCGAGTCTGGCGCGCAGCTCTCAAAGTTCGGCGTTGCCGCAGACTAATCCTCTCCTGAACCGGATCCGGATGGACGTGCACATCGTGACCACGCCCGAACTGCAAATGCAGACGGCCGTGGTCAGGCTTTCCGGCGATGCGGACTTACATTTGCGGGGTACGGCGGCAAAACCTGTTGTGCTGGGGCGCGCGGACGTAACCGAGGGCGAGGTCTACTTCAACGGCACCAAGTACCGCATGGAGCGCGGCGATGTAACTTTCGCCAACCCGGTTACCACGACGGCCGTGCTCGATTTGCAGGCGTCCACGCACGTTCGTGATTACGACATCACGGTCAATTTGAACGGCGGCGTCGATAAACTCAATTTGACTTATCATTCGGAGCCGCCTCTGCCGGTCGCGGACATCATCAGTTTGCTTGCGCTCGGCCAAACCCAGCAACAGTCTGCCCAACTGCAGCAGTCCGGACAGTCGCCGTTTGCCCAACAAGCCTCCAGTGCGATACTGGCTGAAGCTCTGAACTCCGCTATCAGTAACCGTGCAAGAGGTTTGTTTGGGATAAGCCACATCAGAGTCGACCCTCAAGGTCTGAACACGGAAACTTCTCCCACCACGACATCGCCAGCCGTCACCATCGAGCAGCAGGTGAAGGACAACCTTACCCTGACCTACACGACCAACGTTTCCCAGACCTCGCAACAGATCATTCAGGCGGAATACAACTTGACGCGAAATGTCTCTATCTTCGCGCTGCGCGACTACAACGGAGTGATCAGCTTCGAAGTGCGAATTCGCCAGCGCAAGAAGTAGGCGCCCGAGTCTCCTTAAGTCTTCTCGTACCAGAAAAAGCCTGCAAGCCTGCTAACCCGCTGCGTTCCGAGAACGAAGGGCGCGTGCAGCGCCACTGACGCGGAGGAGGGAATACCGATGCGGAAACGAAGAGGTTTCTCTTTGATCGAGTTGCTGATTGTGGTGTCGATTATTCTGATCATCGCAGCGATTGCGATTCCAAGCCTGGTCGGTGGAAAGATGGCGGCAAACGAAGCCTCGGCCGTCAACTCGATTCGTGCCATCAACGCCGCCCAGGTTGCTTATCAGTCAACTTATGCCGCGCTTGGCTATTCGAATTCCATCGCAGCCCTGGGCCCTCCGGCTCCGACCGGTTGCCCAGCGAGCGGACCGGTATCTGGTAACGCTTGCTTGATCGACTTCGGGCTGGCAAGCGCCACGGTGCCAGCCGCGGCGAAGGCGGGCTACTATTTCGGCCTGGGCGTGCCGGCTGGCGGTCCGCCAAACATCGGCTACACGGTCGGCGGCGCCCCTGGGGCGTTCAACCGGACCGGAGTGCGCGGCTTCTGCTCGAACGAAGACGGGGTGATTCGCGTCTCCTCTTCCTGGAATGCTGCTCCGGCGATTGTGAATGCGACTTGCGTGAATGCCCCTTACGCGCAGCTGCAGTAGTTGGGCGCGGAGGATACGGCTCAACCAAGGACTGGTTTGTCCGATTTCTGGCGGCCTGCACGCTTTGTCTTCACCCACCCTTCCTTCACGATCTGGTGAGCGCGACCAATTGCGAGAGAATCTGGCGGAACTTCGTCAGTGATACAGGAAGCGGCGCCGACGTAAGCACCTTTTCGGATCTTCACTGGCGCGACCAACGTCGAATCGCTGCCGATGAAGACACCGTCTTCGATCACGGTAGTGTGTTTGTGCTCCCCATCGTAGTTACAAGTGATCGTGCCTGCGCCAATGTTGACGCCCTCACCGATCTGGGCGTCTCCAAGATAGGTTAGGTGATTGGCTTTGGAGCCTTTGCCCAGCCGGATCTTCTTGGTCTCGACAAAGTTTCCCACATGTGCTCGCTCACCGATCTCGCTGCCGGGACGAAGATGGGAGTAAGGCCCGAGCATCGCGCCCTTTGCCACATTGGCTCCGTCGAGTACGCAGGCCGGGCGGATCAGAACCCCATCTCCGATCACGGAGTTGTTAATTACGGTGTGGGAACGGATACGGCAATCGCTGCCAACGCGTGTCTTTCCGAGAATCTGCACAAATGGCTCGACCACGGTGTCGGCGCCAATCTCAACCTCGCAATCGATCACGCAGGTTTGGGGATAAAAAATCGTTACCCCATCGGCCATGAGTTGCCGGCACTTGGCCAGGCGCATGCGCTGGTCAATATCCACTATTTCGGCGCGCGTGTTGCTGCCCAGAATCTCCTGAGGATCGCTCGCAGCCACCGCCATTACCCGCTTCTTCGCCTTAACCAGGATCCCGGCCATGTCGGTGAGATAGTACTCGCCGTGAACATTGTCGTTGCGCAATCTGTCGATGTACGCGAAAAGAAGTCTGGCGTCGAACCCGTAGAAGCCTGAGTTAATTTCGCGAATCTTGCGTTGCGCCGGAGTGGCTAATTTCTCTTCGACGATGGCCTTCACGTCCGGCCTCTTTTGGCTCGCGCGGATGACTCTTCCATAACCGGTTGGGTCAGATAGCTGCGCAGTCAGAATTGTCATCGCCGGATGGCTTGAGCTATGAAAGTCGCGAAGCTTCTGGATGGTATGGGAAGTAATCAAGGGAGCGTCCCCAGAGAGCACGATGACCTCATCGTAGTTAGTAAGAGCTTCCCGCGCGACCATCAGAGCATGGCCCGTGCCACGCTGCTCCTTTTGCATGATGAAGTTGATTCCCGAGTCGGCAACTGCCTGGCGGACGAGATCAGCTTCATGACCAATAACGGCGAAAACATCCTGCGCCGGAACGACCTTTGTCGCCGCAGCGATCACATAAGCCAGCAACGGCTTGCCGCCGACTTCGTGCAAGACTTTCGGATGTTTGGATTTCAATCGCGTCCCTTTGCCCGCCGCCATAATGACCACGGCAACGCGCGGGGTGCGATGAGGTTGGGTGCTCTTGGCCTTTGGCATTCGATCCAATATACCGCGACAGCCTCATCAACGGCAGTGAGTCGGGTGTAGGCCTGTCGGCGCCAGGGAACATCAAAGGGACAAAGGAAGACTGGCGCGGCATCGATGGGACGCATTCTCCATCGACTGATGGCCTGTACCCCTCGAAGTTCACTATTGGTCAGACCTTCCTAGTTGCTCGTGGTGTGGCGCTTCGAGGCCGTCCGCTTCGTGAACCTTGCCCGCACAGCCAGATCCATGAGGTCGCGGGCGATTCGATCCGTGGCATGCCTGGCCACCTCGCCCTCATCAAGATAGTCACCAAGCACCGGGCTCACACCTAAGTCTTTGATAGCGTCCTCGTCGACCACGACCTGGTTCGCGCCCTCGAGCGCATACTTGGCTTTCAACAGCGTGGAGATTGACACGCGATTGAGGAGGGCGTAGTCGAAGATCTGTGCCTGCGCGTGTCCATTCAATGCGCGGATGTGGTCGGCAGCAGTGCGCCCCAGACTTTCGTTGGCCTGGGTCATCAGGTTACAGATATAGATTTTGGTTGCCGGGGAAGAGGCAATCGCCTTCGAAATGCCGCGCACCAACAGGTTTGGAATCAGGCTAGTGAACAGGGAGCCTGGGCCGATCGTGATCAGATCGGCGCGGGCAATCGCCTCCAGAGTTTGGGGAAGGGGCTCAACGTCGTGTGGAATCAGGAAAAGCTCTTTGATCCGGCCTTTGCTCGCCGTAATCTTGGTCTCCCCACGAACCCGCGTTCCGTCGTCCATGAGAGCTTCTAATTCGACGTTAGAAGTCGTGGCGGGATAGATGTGTCCGCGAGTAACCAGAATCTCAGATGACAAACGGACAGCTTCACTGAAATCTTTAGTGATCGCGGTCAGAGCGGCGAGAAAGAGATTGCCGAAACTATGGCCTTCAAGCCCCGACCCTTTGACGAACCGGTGCTGAAACAGCTTGGAGAGCAAAGCCTCGTCTTCGGAGAGAGCGACGATGCAGTTGCGGATGTCGCCGGGAGGCAACATGTTAAGTTCTTTGCGCAACCGACCGCTGGAGCCACCGTCATCGCTCACCGTAACGACCGCACAAAGGTCGGAGATCTCGGGCTTGCCCGATTTCGCGGCGGGGCGATCCGCGGATGAACTGACGTACCACTTCAGTCCTTTCAGAAGTGTGGAGAGGCCGGTTCCGCCGCCAATCACAACCACCCGCAGACCACTGCTTGCAGTGGCCGAGGGTTGGCTTTGCAAGGGATCGGCGTGTTCGTGGGAGTAGCCCATCAGGGCTGCCTAGCGATCCTCGTCAGCATCCACCGGAGAAGCTGGCTCCGCGCCAGGATCGGGATATAACAGTTCCGTAAAGCGCGGATCTTCAGCCAGGTTCTGAAAGTCGGAGTCGTTTCGCGCTTGAAAACGAAGCCCTGGGTTCAGGTGGATGGCATCATCCAGGTGGCGCAGCGAATCTTCGACGTGACCGGTGAGGCAATCCAGAGCCGCTAAACCGTAGGCGACATAGTCCGCTTTCGGCGCCTGCTTCGACAGCTTGTCCAGGTGTTCGCGGGCGCTCACATAGTCGCCCACGTTCATCAGGGAAATAGCGTAGTCGTAATGTTCTTCGGAATTCTTGAACTGGGCCACAGCACGTTCTGTTTGTTGATTGCAGGCGCTCAAGTGGACTGAGGCCCGATCAGCCAATTCCTTGCTGGCTCCAGAGACAACCTTTTGTAAGTAGGTCTTCGCCTTGTCGAATTTATGCTCTTGCATGGCGCGCAAACCCGCTTCGTAGTTTTGCACAGCTTGTGCAAAACGAGGGTCGTCGCCAACCGATTTCTTAGGTGTGGTCTTTTGTGCCATCTGCAGAATTCTTCCTGTACTCTTCGTAAGTATCCCTCTTATCTGCGCGTTAACTGGAACTTCATCAAGCTCTTCTGACGATTCTCGTCCCGCCCGGCCCCGTCTTTGCGACCCAGGGTTCAAGGCACCGACATCCCGGCTGTGGAAAACCTGGCCACCTATTCGAGCAGTTTATATGCGGGTTCCAAGGGAACCGTAAATCCGCACCACCCAACCCTGCGAACATGCCCTTGTGCGAGACTCCTGCTCCCACTAATCGGTCGAAGCCGCAGTCTCCAGATTTACCTGGCGCCACTCGCCCTGCATGATTCCCTTACGGATCTGGGACGCGGTCTTGCCTTTCTTGGACTCGGAATACGAATAATACAGCTCCTTCAGGCAGATGTCGCAACGTGCGCCATGGGTACTTTCAAAGCAACTATGTAAACTGTTGTGGCCCATGCGATCGCAGTAGCAATAACAGGGTTGCTGGTGCAGCACGGCTGGTATCTTCGCCGCCAAATCGTAGGCGTGCGTCTGATAGGGAAACTGGGCATTCTCGGCCCATAGTTGATCCTTGCCGAGGATGGGAGAAAGCTTGGTCCCTTTCGGAGGTGGCCCGGCATTGTACGCGGGGACCGCGCCTTCCTGCTGCGATGTCGCCCAGGGGGCCGACACGGTCAGCGTGATCAGGAAAAGAAAAGCCAGCAGCAACCCGCGCTTCAACATAACCCGTTCCTCTGTTCCAGATGCTGTAATATTGTAACCCGAATCTGGCAGCCTTAGTAGTCAGGGGGCCTTGCTGCACGATTGACGAATCAATCTCTACACGGGAAGCCCGATCCGTATAGAATTAGAAATATAATGGCCGGACAGGCGGATGCTACGGAACCCAGCGCAATCCATGATGGAAAGCCGATTGTCTCCACGCCTTCCCGCGCTATGGTGCTTTCCGTCTGGTTGCGGGATCTGATCATCTCTCTGGCGATTTCCTGTTTTATCATCATCTTCCTATACCAGCCGGTGAAGGTTGAGGGCACGAGCATGATGCCGTCGCTCGAAGACCAGGAACGCATCTTCGTCAACAAGTTCGTCTACCGGCTGGAGCCGATCCAGCGCGGCGACATTATCGTGTTCCGCTATCCCCGAGACCCGTCGAAGAGCTTTATCAAACGGGTGATCGGCCTGGCGGGCGATCACATCCAGATCGATGCAGGCCGGGTCTTCGTAAATGGCAAGCCCATCGACGAAGAGTATGTACCGCGCGCTTACGAGGACGAGCGATCGTATGCGGAGGTCGTGGTTCCTGCGGACAGCTATTTTGTCTTGGGCGATCATCGCAGCCTATCCAACGACAGCCGTGACTTTGGCCCAGTCGGTCAAACCTACATTTACGGCAAGGCGGTCTTCGGGTATTGGCCCATGGACAAGATGGGTCGGGTGCGGTGATCTAGGCGGAGCGATGCGTTTGCACTTCCATCTTCGGCGCCACGCAACGGAAGGTAAAGTTGAGATCAATCCACAGAGCTGGTTTCGACTGAAGTACGAGGCCCAGGATGCGGCGCAGGCCGCAAATTCTTCACGCAGTGAAGATGAACTGTTCTTCGATGTTGTCGAGTGCACCTCCGATGCCTGCGAACGCCGCCGCGCTCCGCGCAAGCCCTCGGACGCGTACTGGTATTCGGCTTAGTCCCGAGACAAGACAGCAACGTGTCACGGATTTTCACAGACATTTCCTTTTGCGCATCTCCATATCCCTGCTAGAATCTTTAAAATCCACTCCCTGGAGCACGAATGCAGGCGATCCTTGCGCTGGAAGATGGCAGAATCTTCCGAGGCAAAGGCTACGGAGCCAAAGGCGAATGTTACGGGGAAGTAGTTTTCAATACTTCCATCACCGGCTATCAGGAAATTTTCACCGACCCTTCCTACGCTGGCCAGATCGTCGTTCTCACCAATCCTGAAATCGGGAATTACGGCACCAACCCTGAAGATAACGAAGCGACGCGGCCTTACATCGAGGGCCTGATCGTGCGCGAGTTTTCCCGAGTCAGCTCAAATTGGCGCTCGCAGCAGGTCGCCGAAGAATATCTCGAGCAATTCAGGATTCCCGTGCTTGGCGATATTGACACCCGTGCGCTGGTGCGCCATTTGCGGGATAACGGCGTGATGCGCGGAGTCATCTCTACGCTTGAGGCTGACACCGAAAAGCTCATCGCCAAGGCGCGAGCTCTGCCGAAAATGGACGGAACCGATCTGGCGAAGGTTGTCAGCACTAAGCACACTTATGTTTGGGAAACCGGGGAGCGTTCTCATCTTCCGGAAGAAGTGGTCGGGGTCAAGGACCAGCCGGAACGCTTCCACGTAGTGGCCTACGACTACGGCATCAAACAAAACATTCTGCGCAAGCTGCGCGGCGAAGGCTGCAAGGTTACGGTTGTTCCGGCAGAGACAAAGGCGGAGGATGTATTAGCGCTTAAGCCTGCCGGAGTGTTTCTGTCGAACGGCCCGGGGGATCCTGAGCCGTGTACCTACGCGGTCGACAACATCAAGCGCCTCATGGGGCGCCTGCCAATCTTTGGCATCTGCTTGGGACACCAACTTACAGGAATCGCCTTGGGTGGAAAGACTTTCAAGTTGAAATTCGGCCACCACGGCGGCAATCATCCGGTGAAGCAACTGAACACGGGCAAGATCGAGATCACGGCCCACAACCATAACTTCGCTGTCGATCCTGATTCGCTGCCGCAAAGCGAAGTCGAACTGACCCACATGGATCTCAACGACAACACGCTCGAAGGCATGCGCCACCGGAACTTGCCGCTATTCACGGTGCAGTATCACCCCGAGGCATCACCGGGTCCGCATGATTCGCATTATCTGTTCAGGGATTTTGTGAAGTTGATGGAGGAGTGGAAAGGGTGAGGTGCGCCGTCATTTTCGTGATTTGCGTAACTCTTGCCGGGACGGCTAGCGCAGAGTGCGTAGAAGTCACGTCGATAGCGCCGCAGGAGTCTTCGACGCAACTGCGAATTGTCGTTCGCATGGACGGCGAGCCGCTGAGGGGCGCGAAACTCGAGTTTTATGACGGTGCCATGCACTTCGCATTTTCAGTATTCGCTGACCGAAATGGTATCGCGGCTCCTCCAGAGCTCGCTATCGGCAGATATAGCGTTACAGCAACTCCTTACGAGGCTTTCCCCGGCCTATTGATACATGGTGATGCAGCAGGATTCCTCTCGCTGAGTGTAGTGGACAAGAAAGGGGAGAGCACGCTGCATATGGATTTAGCGAAACCGGTGCAGGAGGCTCAGCAGACACTTGAAAAAGCGGAAAAACTTCCGATCACGGCTCACATCAATGCCTTTCAGGGAACCGTCTTGGATCCGACGGGCGCTGTGGTCGCATGGGCCAGCATTCAAGTTGTAAAGAAGGGATCTGAAGACAACATTGTTGTCTTACGAACCAAAGCGGATGCGAAGGGTCAGTTTTCGGCACAGTTGACCGAGGGTCTTTATATCGCGTTCGCCTTCTCCCCGGGATTTCGCACTGCAATCGTGCCATTTGAAGTAACAAAGGTAGGCTCTGAAGGTTTACGGATCATTTTGCTCGTTGGGGCGTGCTAGATTTCTCAAGCTTCGAAAGGGCACGCCTTTCAGGCGCGCCGCAAGCGGCCAAACAACTGTCGCGAATGGCCAACGACGAACGACCAAGTGACTGACTTTTCATGCCCAAACGCACAGACATTTCGAAAATCCTGATCCTTGGCTCTGGCCCCATCATCATTGGCCAGTCGGCGGAGTTTGATTACTCCGGCACGCAGGCTTGCAAAGCGCTCAAGTCCGAAGGCTTTGAAGTGGTGCTGGCCAATTCCAACCCGGCCACTATCATGACCGACCCGGAAGTCGCCGACCGGACCTACATCGAGCCGCTCACGCGTGAATATCTGGAAGAAATCATCCGGGTCGAGCGCGAACTCGCGCCTGGCGCTGGTTTCGCGGTTCTGCCAACTGTCGGCGGCCAGACCGCGCTGAATCTCGCCATCGAGTTATCTGATACCGGAGTGCTGGATAAATACAACGTCCAGCTCATCGGTGCACAAATCAGCGCCATCAAGAAAGCCGAAGACCGGCTATTCTTCAAGGACGCGATGCAGAAGATCGGCCTCGATGTTCCGAAATCGGCTTTAGTCACCAATTTGAAAGACGGTCTGGAGTTTGCCGGCAAGATCGGCTTCCCGGTAATCGTGCGACCGTCGTTCACCCTGGGCGGCAGCGGGGGCGGCATTGCCTACAACCGCGAGGAGCTGCTGGAAGTGCTAGCCCGCGGCCTCGACTTCTCTCCCGTGCACGAAGCCCTGATCGAAGAATCTGTGTTGGGCTGGAAAGAATACGAACTCGAGGTGATGCGCGACCTGAAGGACAACGTCATCATCATTTGCTCCATCGAAAACTTCGATCCCATGGGCGTGCACACCGGCGACTCGATTACGGTTGCTCCGATTCAGACGCTGACAGATCGCGAGTATCAATCGATGCGCGATGCCGCCATTGCCGTGATTCGCGAGATCGGCGTGGAAACGGGCGGATCGAACATTCAGTTCGGGGTGCATCCAACCACCGGCCGCATGGTGGTGATCGAGATGAATCCGCGCGTTTCGCGATCTTCTGCGTTGGCTTCGAAGGCGACGGGTTTCCCCATCGCCAAGATTGCCGCCAAGCTGGCAGTCGGTTATACACTCGACGAAATTCCCAATGACATCACGCGAAAGACGCCAGCTTGCTTCGAGCCCACGCTTGACTACGTTGTCGTGAAGATTCCTAAGTGGCAATTCGAAAAATTTCCTGGGGCGGACGAAAGCCTCGGCCCCCAGATGAAATCCGTGGGCGAAGTCATGGCTATCGGCCGGACGTTCAAGGAAGCTTTGATGAAAGCGGTGCGTGCGCTGGACACGGGGAGGCGCATAGGCGGGGAGAAAATCGAGCCTAAGATTCTTACCCAGCGGCTGGTGACTCCACATCCCGAACGGCTCTCTTATATTCGCTACGCTTTGCGCCAGGGTCATACCGTCAAGCAACTGGCGAAGATGACGTCGATCGACCCGTGGTTTCTCTACCAGCTCAAAGAGATTAACGACATGCAGCTTGAGCTGGAGAAGCACCCCATGGAGTCGATCCCGACCGAGGTGCTTCGCGAGGCCAAGCGCATGGGTTTTTCCGACGGGCGGCTGGCGGCGACCTGGCGGCTCAGTGGAAAAGGCGACCAGGACAAAGTCCGGCATCAACGAAGGAAGCACGGCGTTAAGCCCGTGTACAAGCGCGTGGACACCTGCGCCGCCGAATTCGAAAGTTTCACACCCTACCTCTACTCGACTTACGAAGAAGAGGATGAAGCGGCGCCGACGCAAAAAAAGAAAGTCATGATCCTGGGCAGCGGCCCCAACCGCATCGGGCAGGGAATTGAATTCGATTACTGTTGCTGCCATGCAGCCTTTGCTCTGCACGACGACGGCTACGAGACCATCATGATCAACTGCAATCCCGAGACCGTCTCCACGGACTATGACACCAGTGACCGCCTCTACTTCGAACCGCTGACCCTGGAAGACGTACTTGCGATATGCGAACATGAAGCATCGGCGGGCGCGCCAGTGGGAGTGATCGTCCAGTTCGGTGGACAGACTCCGCTGAATCTTTCCTTGCCCCTGAAGGCTGCGGGCGTGAACATCATCGGCACGGCGCCCGAGTATATCGATCTCGCCGAAGACCGCAAGCGCTTCGGCAAACTGCTGGAGGAACTCGATATCCCGCAGGCTCCGGGCGCGATGGCCGCCTCGATCGAAGAAGCTGTGGCTGGCGCGAATCGAGTCGGATACCCGGTGCTGGTGCGGCCCTCGTACGTCCTTGGCGGACGGGCCATGGTCATCGCTTACGACGAGGAAACCGTCGTCCGCTACATGAGGGAAGCAGTGGAATATTCGCAAGACCGCCCAGTGCTGATCGATCATTTCCTCGAAGACGCAATCGAAGTAGACGTAGACGCTCTCTCGGATGGCGAAGACGTCGTCATCGGCGGCATCATGCAGCATATCGAGGAGGCTGGTATCCACTCTGGCGATTCTTCCTGCGTTCTGCCCGCCGTCGATATTCCCCAGGCTTTGATGACCCGCATGCGCGACTACACGTTCAAGCTGGCGCGGGCGTTGAAGGTTGTCGGATTGATGAATATTCAATTTGCAATTCCGCGAAGCAATGGCGATTCGAAAAGCAGTGGAATCGTTTATGTGCTCGAGGTCAATCCCCGTGCGTCGCGGACCGTGCCCTACGTTTCTAAGGCCACGGGTGTGCCCATGGCGAAGATAGCGGCACGATTGATGACGGGACGCAAGTTGCGCGAATTTCTGCCGGAGTTCATCGAGCGCCGCGCCGACCTCGACACCGGGCACTGCTACTACGTGAAGTCCCCGGTTTTCCCATGGAACAAATTTCCCGGCGTGGACACCGTGCTCGGCCCCGAGATGAAATCCACCGGCGAAGTCATGGGCGTGGCCGACAACTTTGGCGAAGCCTTTGCCAAAGCGCAAACCGCTGCGGGGCAAAGGCTGCCGACGCAAGGCACGGTCTTCGTCAGCGTCACCGATCATGACAAACCGCAAGTGGCAGAGGTCGCGCGCAGATTTGTGGACATGGGTTTCAAGCTGGTGGCCACGGCCGGCACCGCCGACGTGCTGGAGAGTGCCGCCATGACGGTTGAACGCGTCTACAAGGTGAAAGAAGGCCGGCCCAACGTAGTCGACCTGATCAAGGGCGAACGCATTCAACTCATCGTTAATACGCCACACGGCGTCGATCCCTTTTTCGATGAGAAGGCGATCCGCCGCGCCGCCGTCAGCGCACGCATTCCTACCATCACGACCCTGTCCGCGGCCCGCGCCGCCGCCGAAGGAATTTCAGCGCTGCAGCGTGGTGAGATCAGGGTGCAGGCTCTGCAAAAGTTGCACGCGGAGCGGCACACCACTCAGCGCTAGTAGCGATTGCGCGAAGTCGCCTCGGGATGTTCTTCGCTGTATCCTGTTGAAGTGTTAAACCCAGGAGTTCAGACCATGTTACTTCACGGAATCTTCCCCCCCATTACGACCCCGTTCTATCCCGACGGAAATCTCTACTTCAAGAAGCTCGAGGCAAATGTCGAACGTTACTCGAAGACTCCAGTCGCCGGGATCGTTGCGCTGGGCTCCACTGGTGAGGCCATTTTTCTGTCAGATCAGGAGCAACGAGATGTGCTCAAGAGCACCCGCGAGGCGGCCGCGCCAAATAAAGTTCTGATTGCGGGAACGGGAAGCGAGTCTGAGATCAACACGCTCAAACTCACTGACGACGCTGCTGAACTGGGATACGATGTCGCGCTCGTGCGCACGCCGTTCTATTTCAAGAAGCAAATGCAACCCGCGAATATTCTGGCGTTCTATCGTACCGTCGCTGACCGGTCGCCCTTGCCAGTGATGATTTACAGTGTTCCGCCTTTCACTGGGTACGACATGCCCGCCGAACTCGTCATCGAACTCGCCGATCACCCCAACATCATTGGCATTAAAGAATCGAGCGCAAACGTGGAGAAAGTCGCTCGCCTCGTCGAGGGCACACGGCACGTCAAGCGTAGCGTTACAGTTACCGAAACTTTTGAAGCTGTCACGGCACGTATGCTCAAAGCAGCCAGCTCGGGCAACGGAAACGGCGGGGAATTGGTGACGCCCGGAAGGGGAGAGCGCACAAAGCCTTCATCCGCGGCCGTCAGCGTTGTTGCAGGCCTGAAGATCCGGCAGAAGGAGGTCGGATTTCAAGTGCTTGTCGGTGCCGCGCAGACGCTCGAACCATCCTTGCAGGCAGGCGCAGTGGGCGCGATCCTCGCCTTCGCCGATCCCGCCCCCACCGCCTGCTACGAGATTCATGCTGCATGGAGAGAAGGTGACATCGAACTGGCCCGGCTGAAACAAACGCGCATTGCTAAGGCCTCGCAACGAGTGGTTGGAGAGCTGGGTATCCCCGGCATTAAGCACGCTTTGGATTTCAACGGCTACTTCGGCGGGCCCGTGCGCTTGCCGCTGCTGCCCCTAACCGCCGACCTGAAAGCAGAGGTCGAGCTTTTGATGGCCGACATACGCAACTGACGGGACGCCGGTTTTAGTTGCGTTGCTCTACGAGAGACGAGGCACCCCTCTCCCGGACGAGTATCTGCGTTTGACTAACCTCAGCCAGTAGGCGAGAATTGTTTTAGCCGATCCGGGTTTCTGCGTCGGTTCTTCCCCAGTGGGCCTGTGGCGCAGTTGGGAGCGCGCTTCCATGGCATGGAAGAGGTCGTCGGTTCGAACCCGACCAGGTCCACCAAACCTCTGAACAACTCAAAGGAAGCAGGAATACAAGTCGTTGGCGCCGATCATCAATGCACAAGGCATTTCCAAAGCATTCGGATCGACCCTCCTTTTTCAGGATGTTTCGTTCACTGTGTCCGAGGGAGACCGCATCGGACTTATCGGTCCAAACGGTTCGGGAAAATCCACGCTGCTTCGGATCCTGGCCAGCGACGAAGATCTGGATAGCGGTGAAATCGCGATTCGCAAGCGCGTCCGGCTCGCCTGCGTTTTACAGGACTCGAAGTTCGCTTCCGGCGAAACGGTTCGGTCGGTCATCGAGAAGGCGCTGGAGCGCGCAAGAATCCCGAGCAATGAACGCGGCACTCGCTTTGCCGAAACCCTCGGCCGCGCCGGCTTCGACGAACTCGAAACGCCGGCCGCGGCATTATCGGGAGGATGGCAAAAGCGTCTGGCGATCGTCGCGGCTCTGGTTCAGGGGCCGGACATCCTCCTGCTGGACGAACCCACGAATCATCTGGACTTGGCGGGAATCGAGTGGCTCGAAGGTCTGCTTCAAAACGCGACATTCGCCTGCGTCGTGGTAAGCCACGATCGTTATTTCCTTGAAAATGTCGCAACCGAGATGGCCGAGCTCAATCGTACTTATCCGGATGGGCTGCTGCGCGTCCGCGGCAATTACAGTACATTTCTCGAAAAGAAAGAGGAGTTTTTGCACTCGCAGTCGAAGCGGCAGGAAGCGCTGGAAAATCTCGTACACAACGAAATCGCATGGTTGCGTCGCGGGGCCAAAGCCCGGACGCGCAAATCCAAAGCTCGAATCGACAAGGCCGGCGAATTGATGAGTGAACTCGCGGACCTGAACCTTAGAAGGAGTACCGCGACCGCGAACATCGATTTTTCCGCCACCGAGCGAAAGACCAAACGCCTGATTGAACTGCAAGATATCGCCTACGAAATCGACAAACGCGCACTTTTCGATAGCCTTAACTTCGTCGTCACAGCCGGGATGCGCGTCGGACTCGTAGGACCGAATGGCAGCGGCAAGACTACGTTGTTGCGCCTGCTTCGCGGGGAACTATCAGCCACCACTGGTGAAATTCACCGAGCCGACTGGTTGCGGATCGTTTACTTCGATCAAACTCGTCAACTCGATCCAGAGGTAACTCTGCGCCGTGCGCTCGCGCCCGATAGCGATTCGGTGATCTATCAAGATCGCGTGATTCACGTCGCGTCGTGGGCAGCGAGGTTCCTATTCACTGGAGAGCAACTCAATCAACCCATTGGGCGGCTGTCCGGCGGCGAACGAGCCCGCGTGCTGATTGCGCAGCTCATGCTTCAGCCTGCCGATGTGCTTCTGCTCGACGAACCCACCAACGACCTCGATATTCCGACCCTGGAGATACTCGAAGAAAGCCTGCTCGAGTATCGCGGCGCACTGGTGCTGGTCACGCACGACCGCTACATGCTCGATCGCGTTTCAACCATCGTGCTTGGACTCGACGGACAGGGCGGCGCAGAGAGTTTTGCGGACTACTCGCAGTGGGAGGTTTGGCAAGCAGAACGGAGGCAGCCGGCGAAAGCTGAGCGCTCGAGCGCCAACCAGTCTCGGCGCAGCACGAATGCCGCTGAGCAAGCGGCAGCGAAGAAGAAGCTGTCGTACCTGGAAGCGCGCGAGTATGCAACCATCGAGCAGCGCGTCGCCAATGCCGAGCAGGTTTTGCAGGAGAAGCGCGCCCAGCTTGAGAACCCGGCGATCGCAAGCGACGGACCCGGTCTTCTGAAAGCGCACGCCGAGATGGACGAAGCTCAGAAAACTGCCGACGAGCTTTACTCGCGCTGGGCGGAGCTCGAACAGAAAAAAGGATAAGCATCAGCGCATCCGGCGCCGCCGAGTTAGTCGCGAGTTAGAGACGTAACAATCTACGTCTCTACAGTATGGAAGACTGTAGAGACGTTGCTCGCAACGTCTCAGTTTCCCTGTTACGAATCGCACTTGTGCGCGGGCTGCTACGCCCGTGCAAAGTCGATATACCCATGCTGAACGTCAGTCCGGATCAGCTTCACGCGCAGCCTGTCCCCTATGTCGAGTCCTTGCTGCCCCTGAGCCAGCAAACCCTCCACGTGTGGCTGCATCACGCGAACAAAAGTTCCTTTTGGAGTTAAACCGGTGACCAGCGCGTCGAATGTTTGGCCGATCCTGTTGCTCATCGCAACCGCGGCCAAGCGCTTTGACATCTCGCGTTCAACTTTCCGCGCCGCATCTTCTTTCACGGTGCAGTTCTTAGCAATGGCCGCCAACTCGTCATCAGAATAAGGAGCGGGTTGGCCGGCAAGCATCGTCTTGATCAGCCTCTGCGTGACCATGTCGGGAAAGCGCCGGTTCGGCGCCGTGGAGTGAGTGTAGTCCTGCACCGCGAGGCCGAAGTGCCCCTGCACAGGGTCTCCCGGCCGTTCTAGAACATATTCGCCTGGGCCAATCAGCTTGATCACGGCCAGTGACACGTCAGCAAAGTGATCCGGATCAGCCGCCTTGCGCTTCAGCAAAAAATCATTAAGAGCCTTGGAATCGGGTTCCGCAGGAAGGTTCCCGCCGTGTGCATTGGCAAGTTGCACGATTCGCTCCCAACGCTCGGGAGTCTTCACGATGCGGCGCAGGGACGACACTTTGTCCAGCATGCGGGCAACGACGCCGTTAGCGGCGATCATGAAGTCTTCGATCAACTCCGTTGCGCGGTTCTTCTGCTGCTTCTCAACGTCCACAACCTGCTGATTGAGAAGTACCGGATGCACCTCGTTGGTTTCGATATTGAGCGCGCCATTCTGGTAGCGCTGATTCCTGAGGGCTTGCGCGGCTTGGTCTTGCAGCGTGAGTTGTGCTTGCAATGCAGGGGAAGCCGCGACCTTCGCCGGAGCCGCTCCCGAACCTTCAAGCCACCCCCCCACTGTGTTGTAAGCAAGCTGCGTCTTGTTGCGAACAATTGCCCGGTAAACATTGCTCGAACCCACGGACCCTCCGGCGTCGACCGTATACTCGATCACGACACTGAGCTTGTCTGCGTTTTCGAGCAGCGATGTTGCGCCGGTCGAAAGCTCTTCCGGCAGCATCGGGAAAATCCGTACGCCAGTGTAGACAGAAGTAGTTTCCTTTGCCGCGTGCTCATCGATCGGGGAATGCTCCGGCACGAAGGCGTCGACGTCGGCGATTCCGATCAGCACTTTGATGTCCCCGTTGGGCAGACGCTCGGCCACTTCGATCTGATCTAGGTCTCGTGACGTATCGTTGTCGATCGAAGACCAGAGCAAGTTCCGCAGATCGCGGATGGCGCCACCCGGCGCGACTTGTGGCGGATGTGCCTTCAAGTCCGCAAGCTGCTGCGAGATCTGCGGAGGAAAGTTCGGCTCGAAGCCGTGTGCCAGCATGACTTGTTTTGCGGTTGCTTGGAGATCGAGATGAGAAGGGCGAACATCGTTCATGAATTCCTCGTCGACTATTTGAATCGCATTTCATCATGACGCCAGTCAATCCGGCCTTGTCATTCCGAGCGTAGCGAGGAATCTGTGGTTGCTTCGACAGCGGAATTGCAGATTCCTCGCTATGCTCGGAATGACAATCGGGTTGAAATGGCGCAACACTTTGCGGATCAATATACGTTCCAGAAAAGGCTAACACGTGACTTTGGATTGCGTTTGGATTGAGGAGACTGGCTAATCGGACCCATCCTCGTGATATCCTAATGACAGCAGCTGCGTCCCCGCCTTTTGGGCAAATTTTCCGCAGTTCCCTTGAGAAATCATGATTTCAGTAAGCAACGTCTCCATGCGCTACGGCGCCAAAGTTCTGTTTGAAGAGGTTTCCACGGCCTTCACACCCGGCAAGCGCTATGGCCTCACCGGACCAAATGGCGCCGGAAAGACTACTTTTATGCGCCTTCTGACCGGCGACCTCGATCCCCAGAAGGGAACCGTCGTCCGTCCGAAAAAATTCGGCGTGTTGAGCCAGGACCAGTTCGCCTTCGACGCTTATCGCGTCATCGACACTGTGATGATGGGCAACAAGCGCCTGTGGGCGGCGATGGAAGAGCGCGACCGAATCCATGCCAAGCCGGAACTCACGGACGAAGACGGAATGAAGCTCGGCGAGTTGGAAGGCATCGTCGGAGAAGAAGATGGCTATACTGCCGAGACCGACGCCGCGATTTTGCTACAAGGGCTCGACATCGCCGACGACCTGCACGAGCGGAAAATGGGTGAACTGCAAGGCGGGCAAAAAGTCCGCGTTTTGTTGGCGCAGGCCTTGTTCGGACATCCCCTCGCGCTGTTGCTCGACGAGCCTACAAACCACTTGGATCTCGACTCGATCCACTGGCTGCAAGGGTTCCTGAATAATTATGACGGCGTCCTGATCGCGATCTCGCACGACCGCCATTTTCTGAACAGCATTTGCACTCACATTGCCGATATCGATTACCAAACCATCATCACGTATACCGGTACCTACGACGACATGGTGGTGGCCAAGACGCAGATCCGCTCGCAGGTCGAGGGGCAAAATGCCCAGCGGGAAAAAAAGATTGCGCAGCTTAATGAATTCATCGCGCGTTTCTCCGCCGGCACCCGCTCCAGCCAGGTACAGTCGCGGCGCAAAGAAGTTGAACGCCTGCAGGTCACGGAACTCGCGAAGTCGAACATCCAGCGTCCGTTCTTGAAATTCGAACAGAAGCGCCCTTCCGGAAAACACATTCTGGAACTCGAAGGCGTGACCAAATCTTATGGCGACACCGAGATCATTCGAGCTTTCACAGCCAGCGTAACCCGGGGAGAGAAGATTGCGCTGATGGGCAGGAACGGCGCGGGTAAAACAACCCTGCTCAACGCGTTGCTGGCGAATTCTCCCACAGTTCCGGACGCCGAGCTGCGTAAAACCAGCGGCTACGACGGGCCGTTCCTGACCGGCGGAAAAGTGATTTGGGGACACGAAGCCGCAGTCGGATACTTCGCCCAGGACCACCGGGCTCTGATTCAGGGAGACATGACCGCATTCGAATGGCTGCACCAGTGGGATCCCTCAGCGGCCCACGAAGAGATTCGCGGCTTGCTCGGGCAAATGTTGTTTCCACGCGAAGACGCTCTCAAACGCACCGACGTTCTGTCCGGCGGTGAGGCGGCGCGGCTGCTGTTCTGCAAGCTCATGCTGCAAAAGCCGAACGTTCTGGTATTCGATGAACCGACCAACCACCTGGATCTGGAATCGATCAACGCTCTCAACATCGCGCTGCAGCGTTATCACGGAACAGTGCTGCTGGTGACGCACGACCACGACCTGATCGATGAGGTCGCCACCAGAATCTGGCACTTCGAGGCCGACCACAAGCTTACTGACTTCAAGGGCGCTTACGAAGAGTACCAGGCGGTTCTCGCTTAGGGGCTTCTTTCGGAACGCGCTGGCGCGGTTATGCTAGGGCCCGCCCCGCGCACGCGCCGGACGCCCATGCCCACTGAAAATTGAACCCGCCCAAATGGCCGGTTACGTCGACTACCTCTCCGATGAAAAACAATCCCGGAACTTTTCGGCTTTCCATCGTCTTCGCCGATAGTTCGTCGGTTTCTACGCCGCCCACGGTTACCTCCGCCTTGTCGAAGCCCTCGGTTCCGGCAGGAATCACTGACCACTCATGTACCGCACGATCGAGTTCCGCGAGTGCGGAGTTTGTCCACTTGGCCGGGGCGCGCTGATCCAGCCATCGGTTCGCGAAACGATTCGGCAGAAAGGTGTGCAACGCAGACCGCATCGCCGTGATATTTCTTGGGGCGTTGAACTCGCGAAGTGCTGCGGTCACGTCGCTGTCCGGCGCTAAGTCGATAGCGACTGCTTCTCCCGGCTTCCAGTAGGAGGAAATTTGCAAAATGGCCGGTCCACTGAGTCCGCGATGAGTGATGAGCATCTTCTCCCGGAATTGCTGATTTGCGCAGGAGACGGCCACATCAACCGAGACTCCGGCCAGATCGCAGAAGTTGCCGCGATCTTCTGGTCCGAACACAAACGGCACCAGCGCCGGCCGCGGTTCGCGAATCGCGAGTCCAAATTGCCGCGCCAAGTCGTAGCCAAGCCCGGTCGCACCCATTTTCGGAATTGACAGCCCTCCAGTCGCGACCACCAGTACCGGCGCGCGAAATTCCATTTCCCCCGCGCGCACGACAAACTCATTAGACCTCTGAACTTCTTGGATCGAAGTCTTCACGAAAAGACGAACCCCGGCGTCTCGGCATTCGCTTTCCAGCATGTCCATGATGTCGTGAGCAGAGCGATCGCAGAAGAGCTGGCCGAGCGTCTTCTCGTGGTAAGGAATGCGATGCTTCTCGACCAGCGCGATGAAATCCGACGGAGTGTAGCGGGCCAGCGCTGATTTCGCGAAGTGAGGATTCGTCGAGATGAAGTTTTCTGGACGGCAGTGAATATTCGTGAAATTGCAACGGCCGCCACCGGAGATGAGGATTTTTCTGCCAGCGCGTTCGGCTCGCTCGATCACCGCCACCCGGCGTCCTTTCTTTCCCGCTTCCAGCGCGCACATCAACCCCGCAGCCCCGGCGCCGAGGACCAACGCGTCAAATTGCTCGATCATTCGATGATGGTCATCGGATGGATGGGCCATTGATTCAGGGCCGCCAAATGGTCGCGACCAACTCGATCCGAACCAAATTGTTCAATAGGGAATCAAGATGCTAAACAGAATGCCACGATTGTCTGACCTCGCGCTCCCGTAGTTTTTTCGAGTTCTTCAACGAGCGTAGATTCCAAGTCCTCGGGGTCGGCATTCATTTCGCACGCGGCAATTTCCTTATCGCCGGCGCCCTGAAAACAAAGCTCGCACACGCCAAGGCCATCTTCCGAGCGCACCGGTGGTCCAAAAACCCGGCAAGTCATGGGGCGCGCTTCATAAAGCTCACAAAGTCCCGTCACCGGATCGAGCGCCGGGCAAAGCTCATCGTTGGCGAACTCGGCAAAGCTTTGTTCCGCCTCCTCGCCTTCATCCAGCAAGCCGCTAATCGGGTCGCCGGGAAATTCCTCAGACAGCCGGAGAACCGCTTCCCGCGCCCGTTGCCGAACGCGGTCTGCACGCTCCGGAGCGCGCTCACTCAGACCCACAAGTCCTTCGCGGAGCCGAACAGCATCGAGCTGATTGATGGGAAACACTCCGATGCAGCACTGCGTGCAACCGGGACGACAGGCCAGCCACTTGCCGCCCTTGTGTGCGGCGTCGGCTAGAGCAGAATCCACGATCTGCACCAACGCTTGATCTCGAGTCGGCAAAAGCGAATGCACTCTCAGAGAATACAACAGCAGGGTGCTTTCCTTCTCGAGTTGTAGGGCTCTGTTCCGGCGCCACCCAGTCAAGCGAAAGAGGCAGATTTGGGGGGCCGGCCGGCGACGTATCCCAGCCCCCGAGCCACTGGCGGCCAATTCCGCGGTTCGAGGATAGCCAAACGGGTGTATGATCTTTCGATGGGTAGCGGGGTTCTGAGACTCCGCACCGGTTTCTGATCCCCTTGTGCGAGAGGTCCGTCCGCCAAATGGCTGCGGAAGCGAGTCCCGGTTTGAACCAGCGTACCCTCGACGATCCCTCCTTGGAGAAATTGTTGGCAGCAGCCTGGGTTATCCAATGCCTGCACGATCAACTGCACAAACACCAAACGAATCGCGCCGAAACCATTGTCGAACCGGTCAAAACTCAAAAGGCAACCGTGACCGCAAGCTCAAGTCTGCGATTGACCATAAAGCCAATGGTCCCACCCTCGCCACCGGTGACGGAAGTCCAAAACAAGCAGGCTGCGCCCAGTAACCGTCTCGCTACCGACGAAACTCTTGCTGAGCTGGTGGAGGCTCAACAGGCAATCCAGACTGGCAGTTTGGATTTGGACGCTGCTATCCGGCGCGTTCTAGCGCTTTCGCTCGAGTTCATTCGGTCCGAGGGTGCGGCAGTGTGGTTGTTCGCAAAAGAAGAATTCGCCTATCGAGCGGGCGCCGGTACCGCGTCCAACCGCGAGACCGTGCGTCTGGCAGTTCTCTCCAGCTTAGCCAGCGCCTGGCGAGGCAATGGCAGGCCGATTGACGGAGTGGCCGAATCTGCCGCGAAGCAGTCCTGGGTAGCAGATGTCGGCGCCCCTGCCACATCTTTGCTGGTTGCCCCGATTTATCAGGGGTCTGAGGTCGCGGGCGCATTGGCCGCAACAAGACGTTCGGATTCCTTTTCCAACCATGACGCTGCAACGTTGCGCTTGATGTCTGGGCTCCTGTCGCACGCCTTGAGGAAAGCCGCCGAGATCGAAGTCAAACCGGTCGAAGTCAAACCGATCGATCCTCCCAAAGATGCGGCCGTGGTTGAAGTCACCAAGCCAGTTCCTGTTGCGTTTGCGAGGCCGGTGAATCCCAGCGAACCGGTGCCCGTCACACCATCGTTCAATTTTCGGACCGCTATTGGCAGCGTGCGCGACAAGCTCAGCCATCACCGCCCAACGTTCAGAGTGAACCTGCCACTGCGCGCTCTTCGCGCCGTGGCCATCGCGACGCCGGTTTTGCTGTTGTCGATCGTTGCTGCACTGCTGTTTCTCGAGACCTGGCGTCATGAGTCTTTTCATAGCGCGCAGGCTGTCACAATGCCAAGCCCTCCCGTGGAGGAAGCGATCGTTCGTGATACCTCGGCAACAACCCCGACCCGGACCATCCCAAGTCCAGCCGAAGCTCCCAAAAAGACTGAAAACACCGAACCTCGCCAACCCGCGCCCCGCGTCTCATTGGAAATCAGTCACAAGCGCTCAACCGATCCGGGAACCTTGGTTGCCCTGCAACAATTAAGTCCCTTCGAGATCGGCGGATTGCGGCGCCAAGCCAGGTATGGAGACGACTCCGCAGCTTTTACCCTGGGGATCGCGTATGAACTCGGACGCTATGTTTCTCAGAGCTGCACCGAAGCGGCGCGCTTTGTAAGAGCGGCAGCCGAAGCAGGCAATGCCGCCGCTCAGTACAACCTCGGGCTGCGCTACCGGGATGGCGACGGAGTGTCCGCCGATCGAACGGAATCCGAGAAGTGGCTTCGTAAGGCGGCTGCCCACAAGAATCCGCGAGCCCGGCTGGCTCTCAAAATGCTCGCATCCCGCTGATTCTCCAATCCCCATTTGACGCAAAATGTCCGTCATTTGGCCGCACCGTCCCTCGCTGCCTGCTTCTGGATCGCGTAACATAGTGGCTTCAACGAAGGAGGACTCATGCTGGATTCTGAACACGTACCGCTCGCACAATCCGCCCTGCTCGTGATCGACGCTCAGGATTCTTTCAAGGCTACGCCGCGCTGGGCACGCCGCAACAATCTTGCGTTCGAAAAAAATGTGGACGCGTTGATCCAGGCCTACCGGGCGGCAGAGCTGCCGGTGATATTCTTCCTTCACACCGACAGCGACCAAGGCTTTACTACGGACAGCCCGTTCTTCAAGCTGATGGACTTCATCAAGCCGCGCACCGACGAACCGGTTCTGCTCAAGAGCACTCGTAATTGCTTCACCAGTACGCCGCTGCAACCGTATCTGCTCGAAAAAGGCGTCCGGCGAGTTACTATCGCGGGCATCCAAATGGAGCAATGCTGCGAAACCACCGCCAGAGTTGCGGCGGACCTCGGATACGCGGTGGACTTCGTCACCGATGCCACGATGACATTCCCGATCCCCAACTGGGATAACCCCAGCGAAGAACTCGACGTCGATGCCATACGCGAGCGGACTGAGTACGCCTTGCGCCGCCGCTTCGCTCGGATCGTGACCGTCGCGCAGCTCATAAAAGAGTTGACGGGAGCACATTGCGGAGCCGTCGCGTAATCTTTGTCTACTTCGACGGATGCGAAGTTCTGGACTTGGCCGGCCCGCTGCAGGCATTCTTCGAAGCGAATTATGATCCAGACTAACTCTGCATTTGCACTTGTAGGACTTCGCCAGGAAGCCGAACCATTCTTGACTTGGGAGCGGATTCAACCCGGCCGGATTGAACACGATCACTCTCGCGCATTGAATCGTGCCGCTGAGACAGATCCTTTTCTCCCCGCTCGCCGGTCGAACTCATTCTCTCCATGCGAATTCCAAGAGTGCGCTCCAGTTGGTACAGATCGGACCGCTGCTCTCTCGCAAACAGGGTAGAAGCCACGCCGCGTTCGCCCGCCCGGCCAGTGCGGCCCACTCGATGAATAAAGTTTTCCGCCACCTCGGGCAGATCGTAGTTGATAACGTGTGCGATATCTTGCACATGAATGCCTCGCGAGGCCAGGTCCGTCGCCACCAGGATGCGATACCGTCCCTGCTGAAATCCTGTGAGGGCTGCGGTTCGCTGGGATTGCGAGCGGTCGCCATGAATCATGGCCGCGGCGAAGCCTTCGCGATTGAGGTTCTTGGTCAGGCGCTCCGTTCCTCGCTTGGTACGCGCGAATACCAGACAGCGGCCGGTTTCTTTCGCTAACAGACGATGCAGCACTTCCTGCTTGCGGTCCGCATCAACTTCGAACGCTTGCACTCGTACATTCTCGGATGGCTTCAACGTCGACCCAAGCGCGACACGCACCGGGTTCCTCATGTAGTCGTTCACCAGATGAACAACAGAAGCTTCGAGCGTCGCCGAAAAACACATCGTCTGACGATCTTTGGGCAGGACCGCCGCAATCCTACGAATCGCGGGAAGGAATCCCATATCCAGCATGCGATCTGCTTCGTCGAGCACCAGCACTCGCAGTTCGCGGAAGTTAACCAGTTTGCGATCCAGGAAATCTTCGAGTCGGCCTGGAGTCGCCACGACTACTCGGGCTCCATGGCGAATGGCACGGAGTTGTTGTCCTTCGGATAAGCCTCCGACCACCAAGGCCGCGGGTGACAGTTGCTTGCCACGCAACCCATCGTATTGATCGGCAACCTGCATCGCCAGTTCGCGCGTGGGAACCAGCACCAGCGCCGCGATCCCGGGCGAATTTTGCTTGAGCAGTTGCTCCATGACTGGGATCAGGAAGGCGAGCGTCTTACCGGTACCCGTCTGGGCGGTTGCCAGCACATCCTTGCCTGCGAGGGCCTGCGGGATGGCAGCGGCCTGAACCGGAGTTGGTACGGAAAAACGAGCGAACGACAAACGGTCTTTGACGTAGGGGGAAATCGGAAGTTCTGAAAAATTCTGCATTTTGCTTTCTCTGGCGCATGCGATCGCAGTCCGCCCATGCACTGAGCGAGCACCGCAACCTGGCATTGCCAGTCTTAGTTTTGATTACGCTGAAGACGTACGGAGGGGAAACTAGAGGCGGGAGTTGATCAAGTACTGCACCAGAGCAATCACACCATACAACCGCGGTATTAAGCGTACCGCCAGTATAGCATGCCGCCACCCGTTAGCTTGCCAGCCAGGTCCAACGCTGAGGTTACGAAGGTTCCAGAAGACGGTTACCATATCCAAGCGCGACTCGTATGGTTTTGGTTAGAATGGAGTGAATTTCTACGATGCCGGCGCGTACGCGCACCGAACGCACCGGCATCGTCATCGCAGCCAATTTTCCGGCTCGCGAACTGATTCAGCAACCTCATTCAGGAAAACCGCAGCTCGCGCGCCATCCACCACACGGTGGTCGCACGAGAGGGTTAACGTCATCATAGGGCGGATTACCGGCCGCCCATCGACGGGCACGACCCGGTCGGCAATACTTCCCACCGCGAGAATCGCGGCCTGTGGCGGACTGATAATCGCGCTGAAAGCATCGACGTGGAACATGCCCAGGTTGCTGATGGTGAAAGTTGCGCCTGCAATGTCAGATGGACGTAACCGGCCGGTGCGGGCCCGCTCCGTCAGGTCGCGGCGTTGAACCGCAATTTCGCCGAGGTCGGCTTGGTTGGCGTTTTGGATTACCGTGGCTACGACGCCGTCGTCAACCGCCATGGCGACGCCGATGTTTACTTCGTGATTCAAATGGATGCCCGCTCCACTCCAACTTGCGTTCATGCGCGAATGCTTCACCAGAACGCGGGACAGCAGCGCCACCAACAGATCGGTCTGAGTGACCTTGATTCCTCGTGCTTGCTGAATCGCTGATCCCAGTCGCTCGCGAACTTCTACGAGCGCGCTCGCGTCGACCTCGCGCACGACGAAGAAATGCGGTACGGTGGTCCAGCTTTGCGTGGTGCGCTCAGCCATGAGCCGCCCAATCGAACTCGGTATTTCAACATCTTTGGGTGCGGCCGGCGCCGCACTTTTCGACTCGGCAGCGGCTAAAACATCGGAGGCGAGGATTTCTCCACCCGGCCCAGATCCCCGCAAGCGTGCGATGTCAACTCCCTGCTCCTGGGCAAGCCGGCGGGCTTTCGGCGAGATTTGTGTGCCCGGCCCTGACCCAGGCGCGGGAACAACTGGAGCCGCGTCGCGCACTCCTTCGGTCGCGGGTTGGACGGGACCAGACGCAGCGATTTCTGTTGGCAAGGTTTCGCCAGAGCGAACGATCCAGGCGATGGTCTTTCCCACCGGCACGACGGCGCCCGCCTGCTCGCTTATGCCCGCTAGAATTCCATCCGCCGGAGACTCAACTTCAAGCACAGCCTTGTCGGTTTCTATTTCCAACAGTGGCTCACCCTTAACCACACTGTCGCCCTCCGCCTTCCGCCAAGCTATTAGCTTGCCGGTTTCCTGCGCCATCTCGAGAGCGGGCATGACTACACTGAAAGCCATAACTATTGTCCCGTGTCATCCTGAGCGCAGCAAGCGATTCGCTCGCGAATCGTTTGCGTAGTGGAAGGACCCCTACAAAGCGATTCTGTTACTGCCGCTTCACGGAATTCTCACTGCGCCTTCCGGTTACGCTCTGGCAATGCTTTCTTACTCCGACACTCCAACCCGCTCAGTTCTCGAGCTCTCTTCGATCATCTCCACCACGCGCCGGCTGGGCGCAGACTCATTCTCGCGAGTGGTCGGCAGCGGTCCATTAACGGTGAAGTAATGAGCTCCCGCCACCAGCAGTTCCTCCGCCGGGAAACGCGTGATGACCTCGTGCCCGGTCGGCGTCACCACAATCTCCTCTTCGATACGTGCCGCGCTCCAGCCGTCAGTCGAAGGCCAAAATGTTTCGAGCGCAAAAACCATTCCCGGCTTGATCTCATGCGGGTGATCGAATGACACCAGCCGGCTGATCACAGGTTTTTCCCAGATAGCCAGACCAATCCCGTGCCCGTATTGCAGGGCGAAGCAGGCCTCCTCATTCGGAAAGCCGAACTCTTTTGCCTTCGGCCACACCGCCGCAATCTCAGCCGTGGTGCGGCCCGGACGCACCAGTTCAATCGCCGCATCCAGATACTCCCGGCACCGCTTGTACGCGTCCACCATGGCATGCGATCCGTAGCCAATGGTGAAGCACCGGTAATAGCAGGTCCGGTACCCCATGTACGAGTGCAGAATGTCGTAATAAACCGGATCCCCCGGACGCAGCACGCGATCCGAGAACACATGCGGATGCGGGTTGCAGCGCTCCCCGGAAATCGCATTCACAGCTTCCACATATTCGGAGCCCAGGTCGTAGAGAACTTTGCTGACCAGCCCAACCGCTTCGTTTTCGCGCATGCCCGGCTTCATCGCCCGATACAACTCGTCGTAAGCGGCATCCACCATCATTGCCGAAGTGTTCAGCAACGCGATCTCATCCTGCGTCTTGATGACACGCGCATCCGACATCAGTTGCTGCCCGTCGACAACCGTGATTCCCTCGCGCTGCAAAGCAAAAAGAACCGGCAGCTCAATGATGTCGATCCCAACCGGCTCTTTGTGGAGGCCCCGCATCTCGAGTTCGATGCGGATCTTCTTTGCCACGTCCTCGGCCCGCCCCATCTCCGGCGACATCGCGCCGCGCAGCATCGAGATTCCAGGCCGCGAGCGCTCGCCTAACCAAGGACAATGCAGCTGATGATGTTTCGCGGCCGACCCAAAGTCCCAGAGAATCGGCTCGTCATTCTGCGGCAGCAACGTGAAGCGATTGCATTTGTCCTGTGCCCAACTGCCAATGTGCGTCGACGTCAGGTAACGCACATTGTTCATGTCGAAGCACAGGAGCGAACCCATCTCCGACTTGGCGAGCAAGTCCTTCGCCCGCGCCAGACGCTCTTTGCGCAGCCGGTCAAAATCCACTCGCTGTTCCCAGTCAACCGCCATCGTTCCATGAGTCGGTAATGCCACGATGCACCTCCAATCCTTCGTAGCGCCGCCGTCCCGGCGGCTAGATGCCGGTGTTACTTCTTACGCCCGCCCACAAAGCTTGCGAGCCACTTCGAAAACTGATTTCTCGGTCGGTACGGTTGCGTCTTCAAGCGGCGGCGAAAACGGAATTGGTATGTGCATCGCCCCCATCCGCCTCACCGGCGCATCCAAGTTATAGAACGCACCCTCGGCAATCACCGCCGCAATCTCCGCCGTGACCCCGTACCGCTCATAACCCTCGTCGATCACGATCACTCGCGATGTCTTCTTCGCCGACTCGATCAGCGTCTTCTCGTCTAGAGGCCACATGGTTCGCGGATCAACCACTTCCGCGCTAACGCCGATTTCCTCCAGCAGACTCGCTGCACCCAGCGCCACCTGCACCATGCTGCTCGTGCCCACAAGCGTAATATCCCGGCCCACGCGCTTCACATCCGCCACTCCGAACGGAATGGTGTACTCCTCCACTGGCACTGGGCCTTTCAACTTGGTGTACATCATCTTGTCTTCGAAAAAGACGACCGGGTTCTCATCCCGGATCGCCGTCTTCAGAAGTCCCTTGGCATCGTACGGCGTTGACGGCATCACCACTTTCAATCCCGGCACGTGACTAAACCATGCGTGCAGCGACTGCGAATGCTGCGCCCCCGACCGGCGAGTCGCGCCCAGGGTCGTTCGCATTACCATCGGGACTTTCCACGCCCCGCCCGACATGTAATGGACTTTGGCTGCCTGGTTCACCATCTGGTCCATGGTGAGCGTAATGAAATCTCCAAACATAATGTCGACAACCGGCCGCAACCCCGTCATCGCCGCACCAACTGCGATCCCTGTGAAGCCCGCTTCCGAAATCGGTGTGTCCAGCACGCGTTCGGTTCCGAACTCTTCCACCAATCCCGAGAGCACCTTAAAAGGTGTTCCCGCTTCAGCCACGTCTTCCCCGAAAATGCAGACCCGCGAATCGCGGCGCATCTCTTCCGCGAGCGCCTCTCGCACCGCCTGTCCGAACGTCAGTTCCCGGGGAACGGCTTCAGGCATAAACGTCTTGCTCCACTTCCGCGATGCCGGGATACGGAGCGGCCACGGCGAACTCGACCGCTTTCTTCATTTCCGACTCCACCTCGGATTGAATCTGACTGAACTGCGCTGAATCTCCCAGGCCTTGTTCGATCAGCCAATCCGCTAGCAGCTTGAGCGGATCGCGGTTGGTCTTCCAGTGCTTCTCTTCTTCTTTGGAGCGGTAGTACTCACGATTGATGTCGCCCACGTGATGACCGGTGTACCGATAGGTATTGCATAAGAGGAAGGCCGGACCACCTCCGCGCCGCGCATGATCAACCAATCCCCCGGCGGTTGCATATACCGCCCGCACGTCCTGCCCATCCACCGTCTCCGCTTGCAATCCGAATGCAGCTGCCCGCGCCGGAATATCCCCGGCTGTCGTCTCCGTGTAGTGGGTGTACTCGGTATACAGATTGTTTTCGCAGACGTAGATCACCGGCAATTTCCAGAGCGATGCGACGTTCATCACTTCATACAAAACACCCTGCCCCAGCGCACCTTCGCCGAAGAAGCACACTGCCACTCGGTCGGTACCCAGACGCTTGGCCGACAACGCCGCACCCGTGGCGATGCCCACACTCCCCGCGACGATTGCGTTCGCCCCTAAATTGCCGGTAGCCGGATCAGCAATATGCATGGAGCCGCCCTTGCCCTTGCAATAGCCGGCTTCCTTGCCCAGCAACTCAGCGAACATGCGGTCCGGCGATGCTCCTTTGGCCAGGCAGTGTCCGTGCCCTCGATGCGTGCTGGTGACGTAGTCATCGCGCCGCAGTGCTTCGCAGATTCCCGCCGCAACGGCTTCTTCGCCGATGTAAAGGTGGGCCAGTCCCGGCATCAGCGCCCGCGTGTAGAGTTCGTTGACCTGCTCCTCGAAGACGCGGATCGATACCATTCGCCGGTACATCTGCATCCACCGCCCGGCTTCGATCCCCGCATTCGCTTTCGACTTATCAGTGGCTGTTGTCATTTCGAAATTCCCGACATTCGCGCCAACACGTCAAACATCACCGCGAAGTCCAGCTTGGCCATTCCCATGCCGCGAGCCGCCGTCAGAAATTCGTTGCTCACCGCAGTCGTGGGCAAAGGCACATCTAGTTGCCGGCCCAACTCCAGCGCCAGCAGCATGTCTTTTTGCATCATGTTGACATCGAACCAGGCTTCCTCCGGTTGCTGCAAAACGAACGGTCCGCGATATTGAATCATGGGGGAAGCCACTGCGCTGTGCGTCAGGACATCCACCGCCGTCTCCCGCGCAATCCCGCTTTTCTCCGCCAGCAGCACGCCTTCAGAGAACGCCATCATTTGAACCGCAAGACTCAGATTGACCGCAATCTTCATCGCTAACGCCAGCCCGTTATCGCCAACGTAAGTCACCTTCGGTCCGATATCCAAAAGCAGCGGATTGACCCGCTCAAAAGTCTCCCGACGCCCGCCCACCATCACCGACAACTTACCTTCCTGCAGAGTGATCACGCTTCCGGACACAGGCGAATCCACCATGTCCGCGCCCTTCTCCCGCACCTTGGCCGCCAGGGCGCGGCTGACGCTCGGACTCACCGTGCTGATGTCGACAAATATCTTGCCCGCGCTCAACCCTGCCAACATCCCATCCGGCCCTTCGGTAACCGACGCAATCGCCGCCGAATTCGTGACCATGGCGAAAGTCACATCGGCCGCGGCAGCCACCGCCCGAGGCGAATCAGCCCACTTCATCCCCTTATCAATCAGCCACTGCGCCTTCGAGCGGGTCCGGTTGTACCCAGTGACGGTGTGCCCTTTACTCAGCAGACGGCTGACCATCTGGCCGCCCATCACACCCAGACCCACAAAACCAAGATTCGCCATTCGCTATAAGCTCCAAACCTACAAGATCGTTTTCGAAAGCGCCGGATGCGCCTCACTCGCCTTGGAATCCTCGCGCACCTGCAGCAAATGGGCCCGCATCGCCTCGCGCGCTTTTTCAGGACTGCGTTGCTCAACCGCTTCCAGAATTCGTTTGTGGTGGTATTGCCCAGGGCACGGGCCGCCTTCCACCTGGAAAATCCGCATGCGCTGTTCGCGCAGCAGCCCCACAATCGAATCCAGGAGCGAGAGGATCAACGGATTATCCGCCGCCTCCGCCAAAGCCAGGTGAAAATCGAGGTCCGCTTCAATGTAGGCATCAGGATCGTCCTGCGCGCGATCCATAAGCGCAACCGCATCTCGCATCAGAGCCATGTGCTGTTCCTGAATGCGCGTAGCTGCGAGCGCCGCAATCTCCGGCTCAAGAATCGCGCGCACTTCCGCCAGGTGTGTGGATCCGGTCGGCTGGCCAATCTTGACCATTAACCCTAGCGATTGCCGGATGGCCTGCGAGGTTCCGTCGGTGATGAACGTTCCCCGCCCGGAATAGGCTTCCACAAGACCTTTCTCGCGCAGCGCCTTCACCGCCTCCCGCACCGCCGTCCGGCTCACCCCGAATCGTTGCGCCAGTTCGCGCTCCGCCGGCAACTGATCGCCGGCCTTGAGCGCGCCCTTCAGGATCGACTCTTCGATCTGTTGAACGATCTGCTCGTAAAGTCGTGATGTGCGAACCGTCTTGTACACAAATTCCTCGTGCAACTTGGCAACGCCGGCATCCTGCCCTCGCAGCGGACACGAAACGTCCCACGACCCCCGCCAGGGGCGGCTACGGGAGCGCCTCAACTACGAGATTCTTGAATCCAGACAGTCTTGATATTGGCAAACTCCCGAATCCCATACGGTCCAAGCTCCCGCCCATGACCCGAATACTTCACCCCGCCAAACGGCAGCCGCGTGTCGGACGCAACCATTCGGTTAATGAAAACCATCCCTGCCTCGATTTCATTGATCAAGCGTTCGCGCTCGTGCTTGTCATTCGTCCACGCGCTCGCTCCCAGTCCGAACCGGCTGTCGTTCGCGATCGCAATCGCTTCATCGAGATTCTTAACCCGGAAAATCGACGCCACTGGCCCGAACAACTCATCGCGATACGCAGGTGATTCTTTAGGAATGTTGGTCAGAACGGTGGGCGCGTAGAAGTTACCTGGACGATTCACCGGCTTCCCTCCCGTCAGGATCCGAGCCCCAGCCTGTACTGTTTTCCGGACATCCGCATCCAACCCGACCACTGCATCCTGAGTCGCCAGTGGTCCCAATTCCGTACTCTCGTCGAAGGGATCACCCACCTTCAGCGCTTCCATTTTGCTCACGAACTTCCGTTCAAACTCGTCCGCGATCGATTCGGCAACAATAAAGCGCTTGGCCGCAATGCAGGACTGCCCATTGTTCACGATCCGAGCCTTGACTGCGGTGGAGACGGCCTCTTCCATGTTCGCGCTCGGCAACACAATAAAAGGATCGCTGCCGCCCAACTCCAGCACCATCTTCTTGACTCTCTTCGCAGCCGCAGTTCCGACTTGCACTCCGGCTTCCTCGCTCCCGGTAAGCGTGGCCGCCACCACCCGCCGGTCGTTCAGAATCCCGTCCACCTTCTGCGCACTGATCAGCAGCGTCTGGAAAACTCCCTCAGGAAAACCAGCGCGGTGAAACAGATCTTCGATTTCAAGCGCACACTGCGGCACGTTCGAAGCATGCTTCAAAAGCCCAACATTCCCCGCCATCAAAGCCGGAGCCGCAAAGCGCATCACCTGCCAAAAGGGAAAGTTCCATGGCATCACCGCGAGAATCGGTCCCAAAGGCTGGTAATGAATGTAGCTGCGACTCGCCGCGGTCTCAATCACTTCGTCAGCCAGAAAGCGCTCCGCGTTCTCAGCATAGTAGCGGCAGGCCGAGACACACTTCACGGCCTCATCCACCGCGGCCCGAAACGGCTTGCCCATTTCGGTGGTCATGGTCCGCGCGAATTTCTCTTTGTCGCTCTCCAGAATCTCCGCCGCCTTCACCATCATCCGCGCCCGCTCGGCGAACGTAGTTCGGCGATATTTGGAGAATGCTTCAGCCGCCCGTTTCAGCTTCCCTTCGATCTGCGAATCCGACAGCGGCTCGAAGGACTTCAGCAGCTCTCCGGTGGCCGGGTTGATGCTTGCAATCGCCATTAACACTCCACAGGCAGCTCAAAAGCCGCTCTGGTCTGACCACTATACCATACACCAACTTCTATTAGTTTTGGGAGATCAGGAAGGTAAGAATGAGCGCGTTGCCTCCCAGCAAGCCGCGAAGCGGCTACGAATGCTGCCCACGCGGGCGGGAGTCTGGGGGTGAAAATCCGGAAATGCCCTGGCTTTTAAGCAGCAAAAGCACTTTGCGTCATAGACTTGGCCTCCCCGGCCAAGACGTGTGAGCAAAGCGCCAAGATCGTCTTCGTAGGGCGAATTCCAAAGAATCAATCCGAAATTAGCGCCGTACCGCCAACTCGTGCACCCCATTGACCGGCACCGGTTGGTTGGTGACCAGCCAATACAGTCCGACGGTTTTGACCGTCTCCCGGAACTGGTCGAAGTCCACCGGCTTCTGAATATAGCTGTTAGCTCCAAGATCGTAACTCTTCACCAAGTCCCGCTCTTCTTTCGAGGAGGTCATCATTACGACCGGGATGGTCTTGGTTCGAGGATCACTCTTGACTTGTTTGAGGACTTCCATTCCATCCACTTTGGGTAGTTTCAAGTCCAGCAGCACCAATTTCGGGGGATGATCGAACGATCTCTGCCCGAACTTTCCGCGACAGAAAAGAAAGTCCAGAGCTTCCTCGCCATCGCGCGCGACGAAGATGTGGTTCGCCAGCTTCTCCCGTTTCAAAGCGTGCAGGGCAAGATCCATATCGTCCTGATTGTCTTCCACCAACAGTATGTCTAGTTCCAATGTGTTCATAGTCGGCCTCCAGCCGTAGCTCCGTTGCTCTTCGATTCCGCTTGCCTTTCCATGCCGAGGGTGAAATAGAAGGTTGCGCCCTTGTCCAGTTCTCCCTCGGCCCACACTCGGCCGCCGTGCTTTTGAACGATGCGTTGCACAGTGGCCAAGCCGATGCCAGTGCCTTCGTAATCTTCCGCGCGGTGGAGCCTCTGGAAGACTCCAAACAATTTGTCGACATACTTCATATTGAAACCGATGCCATTGTCGCGGACCATGAAGACCACAGATCCGTTTTCCTGCGTGCAACCGACTTCGATGACCGCCAGTGTAGGCGCGGACGTTCCCACCTTTGCACTTTCATCGGCCTGCACGCGGGGGCGAGTGAACTTGAGCGCATTCACCAGCAAATTCTGAAAAATCTGCTTGACCAAAACGGGATCACATTGCACTGCGGGTAGGCCGGCGATAACCCATTCCACCTGCCGTCCTTCAGCATCCGGCTGGAGAATCGCTATCACTTCCGCCACAATCGGGTTCAGCTCGATCGCCTGTCGAGTCAGTGAGTGACGCCCAACCCGTGCCAAGTTCAACAATCCATCCACCAGCAGGCCCATCTTCTGCGTTCCTGACTGAATGCGCTCCAGATAGTGTTTGGCGCCCGGATCGAGGGTAGAACCGAATTCTTCCACCAGCATCTTGGAAAACCCGCCGATGTGCCGTAACGGCGCCCGCAGATCGTGCGAAACCGAATAGCTGAAGGACTCGAGCTCGCGATTGGATGCCTCCGCCGTCTCCTTGGCCACGCGTAACAGTTCGACGGACTCCTGCAGCTCACGGCTGACACCTTCCGCCTTGATGCGCTCTTCATCGAAATCCTCGAGCAGGTTCAAAGTCGCTCTTTGGGTTTCCTCCAGCCAGTTTTTCTCCTCCGAGAAGTCGCGGAGGATATTGAAGATAGCGTGCTGAGTCTCCTCCATGCGCGCTTTGTCTTCCGAGAAGTCCTCCAGTATGTTGAGGGTGGCCTTCGCGTGATCCTCGGCAAGCGCTGCGAAATCGACCGCCCCAGTCGTTGCTGATTGAGCAGATGTCAAACCAATGCCTTTTCTGGACTCCGCACCGGACGCACGTGTCCCACGTCCCGCTTGAGTTCCTCGATCTCTTTCTTGAGCGCGATCATCTTGAGCTCGCGTCCAACCGTGAGCTTCTGGAATCTCTCCAGTTCAGCGAGCCGGTCGAGTTCCCGAGCCCGCTGTTCCTCACGCGCTCTCTGGTCGGCGATTTCCGCTTCCTTCTGCGCGGTTACGTCGCGGGCGGCGGCAAACACACCCAGAACCTCGCCCTTCTCGTCGCGGTACACCGAGGCGTTGTAGGCCACATGCGTGAGCCCGCCATCGCGCCGGCGGATGGTGAGCGGATAATCGGTCACAAATCCTTTGGAGAAGACCTGCTCATAGCCCTGCCGGGCGTTCTCGGGCTCGGTAAAGTAGTCGGAGAAGTCGGTGCCGATGAGCTGTCCGCGGGGCGTGCCGGTTATTTTGCTGGTGGCTTCGTTGACGTCGGTGATCTTGCCCTCGGGACTGATCGTCACCAGCGGGTCAAGACTGGCATCGATCAGGCTGCGCGCGTACTGTGATGCGTAACGCAGCTTCTCCTCGGCTTGTTTCTTTTCTGTGATATCGGTGCTCATCAGCAGGTAGCCGACCGGACGCCCGGAAGAATCATTCCGGCGGGTAACCACGACGTTCGCCATGAAACGGGAACCGTCCTTGCGGACGCGCTGGAACTCGCCTTCCGCCAGGCCTTTCTCATATGCCGTTGACAGCATCTTGTCGACTGCTCCCGACAAAACGTCCTCGGGCGTGTGCAAGATGCTCGAGTTCTTGCCCGTGATTTCCTCCTCTTCATAGCCATAGTTCAGCCGCGCTCCCTTGTTCCAGGAGAGGACGTTGCGGTTGAGATCTTTTCCGATAATCGAGTACTTGGTCGAACTCTGCAGAATGTTGTCCAGAAAGTTCTTGGTGTCGGCAAACTCCCGCATGACCCGCCTGGATTCGGTCACGTCTCGAGCCGCTGCAAACGCGCCCAGGGCCTTGCCATTCACGTCTCGATAGACCGAGGCGTTGTACAGAACATCGACTAGTTTCCCGTCGCAGTGCCGGATGGTCAGAGGATAGTCGGTCACGAAACCCTTCTCGAATACCTGCCGATACCCTTCTCTCGCCTTATCCGGTTCGGTAAAGTAGTTGGAGAAATCGGTGCCGATCAGCTGCGCCCGCTGCATCCCGGTCACCTTGATGGTGGCCTCGTTCACGTCCGTGATCTTGCCCTCGGGGCTGATCGTCACCAGGGGATCCAGGCTGGCCTCAATCAGGCTGCGGGCATACTGCGAGGCCTGCCGCTGCTCGGTGACATCGCGAGCCGCAGCAAATACACCCAGAACGTCGCCGTGCACATCCCGGTAAACCGAGGCGTTATAGAGCACATCGACCAGCCTTCCATCCTTGCGCTGGATGGTCAGGGCATAGTCGGTGACGAAACCTTTCTCGAACACCTGCCGATACCCTTCTCTTGCCTTATCCGGCTCGGTAAAGTAGTTGGAGAAATCGGTGCCGATCAGCTGGGCTCGCTGCTCGCCAGTCACTTTGATGGTGGCTTCATTCACGTCCGTGATCTTGCCCTCCGGGCTGATCGTGACCAGTGGGTCTAGGCTGGCCTCGATCAGGCTGCGGGCATACTGCGAGGCCTGCCGCTGCTCGGTGACATCGCGGGCCGCGGCAAATACACCGAGAACGTCGCCGCGCACGTCCCGGTAAACCGAGGCGTTATAGAGCACATCGATAAGCCTTCCATCCTTGTGCCGAATGGTGAGCGGGTAATCGGTGACAAAGCCCTTCTCGAACACCCGTTGATACCCTTCCCGGGCCTTTTCCGGTTCGGTAAAGTAGTTAGAGAAATCGGTGCCGATCAGCTGCGATCGTTGTTCTCCAGTCACCTTGATGGTGGCTTCATTCACGTCCGTGATCTTGCCCTCCGGGCTGATCGTGACCAACGGGTCTAGGCTGGCCTCGATCAGGCTGCGGGCGTACTGCGATGCCTGCTGTTGTTCAGTCGATGACAGCAGTGTCGTTTCCATAGAGTTTTATCCCTTCAGTGGTATGCGCGATCTCCGGCGACGGCAGTTTTAGTCTTAACTTCGTTCTTGTCGGCTGCTACCAGGGTGAAATAGAAGGCCGCACCCTTGTCCAGTTCCGCCTCCGCCCACACCTGACCTCCGTGCTTGTGAACAATGCGCTGCACTGTCGCCAAGCCGATACCAGTCCCTTCAAAGTCCTCCGCCCGGTGCAGCCGCTGAAAGACTCCGAACAACTTGTCAACATATTTCATGTTGAAGCCAATTCCGTTGTCTCGGACGATGAACACCGTCTGCCCGTCCTGCTCCTTGTGACTGACTTCGATGACGGCGCACGAACTAGGCGCGGGCGCTCCCGCTTGTGGATTTCCATCGGCCCGCGGACGCGTAAACTTGAGAGCGTTCGCCAATAAATTCTGAAACACCTGCTTGACCAAAATAGGATCACACTCCACTGCGGGTAAATCTGCGACCACCCATTCCACAGACCGCCCTTTGCTCTCCGGCTGAAGAATCGCAATCACTTCGGCGATAATCGAGTTCAACTTGGCCGGTTGCCGATTTAGCACATGGCGGCCAACCCGCGCCAGATTTAACAATTCATCCACCAGCAGTCCCATCTTTTGCGTTCCCGATTGAATCCGATCCAGGTAGTGTTGCGCGGTCGGATCAAGGGTGGAGCCGAATTCCTCCACCAGCATCTTGGAAAAGCCGCCAATGTGCCGCAACGGCGCCCGCAGATCGTGAGACACCGAATAACTGAAAGCTTCCAGTTCCTTGTTGGCAGCTTCCAGTTGCGCCGTCCGCTCTACCACCCGCTGTTCGAGTTCGTCATTGAGGGTCCTGATCTCCCGCTCATCTTTCTTTCTCTGCGTGATGTCACGGAACGCGACCACCGCGCCGCGCGAAACGCCGTCCTGGTTTTTCAAGGGACTCGCGCTGGACTCGACCCAAACTCCTTCCTCGAGTTGGGCGTTGCGCAGAAACATCTCCGCCGAGCACACCTCTCCTTGGATGGCGCGCGACAGGGGATTTTGCTCGGTCGGGAAGGGCGTGACCGTATCCGGCAGAAAAATCCCGTAGTGCGCAGTCCACTCGTCACTGGGCACGTTGGCTGCGCCCAAACCGACAATTTTCTCCGCCGCCGGGTTCCAGATGATGAACTTTCCGTTCTCATCGGCGACCACTAACCCTTCCGACATGCTGTCCAACACCGACTGCAGCATTAGGGTCTTGCTTTGCAGCGCTTCCTGCGAAGTGCTCAATTCTTCGGCGTAGCGCGACAATTCCAAGGTCTGCCCGGCCAGAACTTCTGTTGCGCGCTTGCGTTCCGTGATGTCCGCACGTATGGCCACGTACTGCCGCGGTTTTCCATCCGCTCCGACGAACGGAACAATGGTCGTATCCACCCAGTAGATCGATCCGTCTTTAGCCCGGTTCTTGATCTCGCCGTGCCACACCTTCCCATTGGCGATGGTGTGGTACATTTCCTGGAAAAATTCCTTCGAATGGTGGCCCGAGTTGAGGATGCGGTGATTCTTCCCGATCAATTCATCTTCCGAATATTGGCTGATGGCGCAGAACTTCTCATTGACGTAGGTAATCGTGCCCTGGACATCCGTAATCGCCACGATGGCGTGCTGATCCAAAGCGAACTTTTGATCGGCCAACTCTTGCAGCGCAGCCTCGCTGGTGCGGAGGCTTTCCCTTACTGCATCCTCGGCGCGCTTGCGTTCCGTGATATCGGCGCGGATGGCTACGTATTGGCAGGGTTTACCCTCTTCGCTCATGGTCGGAACGATGGTCGTGTCCACCCAGTAAATCGACCCGTCCTTAGCCCGGTTCTTGATCTCGCCATGCCAAACCTGTCCATTGGCGATGGCGTGGTACATCTGCTGAAAAAATTCTCTCGGATGATGGCCGGAGTTGAGGATGCGGTGGTTCTGGCCGATCAACTCATTCTTCGAATATTGGCTGATGCTACAGAACTTGTGGTTGACGTAGGTAATCGTCCCCTGCACATCGGTCACAGCCACGATGGCGTGCTGATCCAGAGCGAACTTTTGGTCAGCCAGTTCTTTGAGCGCAGCTTTGCTGGTGGCCAGGCTTTCTGTCACCGCCTCCTCGGCCCGTTTGCGCTCGGTGATATCCGCGCGGATGGCTACGTACTGCCGCGGCTTGCCCTCCGCGCTCAGGGTTGGGACGACGGTAGTGTCGACCCAATAAAACGAACCATCTTTGGCCCGGTTCTTAATCTCTCCATGCCAGACTTTCCCGTTGGCGATGGCTTGGTACATCTGCTGAAAAAATTCTCTTGGATGATGGCCGGAGCTGAGGATGCGGTGGTTTTGGCCGATCAACTCATTCCTGGAATATTGGCTGATAGTACAGAACTTGTCGTTCACATATGTGATCGTGCCTTGCACGTCGGTTACCGCCACGATGGCGTGTTGGTCCAGCGCGAACTTTTGGTCGGCTAACTCTTTGAGCGCGGCCTTGCTGGCAGCGAGGCTTTCCTGCACTGTGGCTTCGGCCCGTTTGCGCTCGGTCATGTCGCGCGCGATCTTCGACGCCCCAACAACCGCGCCCCGGCTGTTCTTGATCGGCGAAATCGTCGCGGAAATGTCGACCTTCCTGCCATCCTTCCGCACCCGAACGGTTTCGAAATGATCGACTCCCTCGCCGTGCGCGATTCTCGCCAGAATGCCGATCTCCTCGTTTGCCCGCTCCGGCGGCAACAGCATCCGCATCGATTTGCCCACCGCCTCAGCCGCCGAGTAGCCGAACAACTTCACTGCCCCCGGATTCCATGAGGTGATGGTGCCGTCCAGAGTCTTGCTGATGATGGCGTCATCGGATGACTCGACCACGGCCGCCAGGCGGCCCCGTATTTCCTCTTCTCGCTTGCGCTCGGTGATATCCGTGCGGATGGCCACGTACTGGCGTGGCTTAAAATGTTCGCCAATGAATGGGACGATAGTGGTGTCCACCCAGTAGAGCGAGCCATCCTTCGCCCGGTTCCGAATCTCTCCGTGCCACACCTTGCCGTTGGCAATCGTGTGGTACATCCCTTGGAAAAACTCTTTCGAGTGGTGGCCGGAGTTGAGAATGCGATGATTCTGGCCAATCAATTCGTCCTGCGAATATTGGCTGATGGCGCAAAACTTTTCGTTGACGTAGGTAATCGTGCCCCGAACATCCGTGATAGCCACGATGGCGTGCTGATCCAACGCAAATTTCTGATCGGCCAGTTCCCTGAGCACACTCTCGTTTGCCTTCTCGGCCCGCCTCCGCTCGGCAATCTCGGACCGCAGCGCTGCGGTTCGTTGCTCCACTCTCTGTTCCAGTTCTGCGTTCAAGGTGTTGATCTGCGCCCGCGCCCGCGCGCTGACCTCAATTTCCCGGTTGACCGCAAACCGCGCCAGCGACCACAAGCCTACGGCGAGAAAAGCGCCAGCCATGGCGATGATCCGCGCCAGCCGCTGCCCCGCCCCAGCCCTCCGGGTGCGCTGATCCAATAGCCGTGTTTCTTCGGCATACATATCTCGTGTGGTTGCCCGCACCACGTCGAGGAGCCGCTCGGTTTCCAGTGCATCGGCACCGCCCGGATAGGCTTGCAGCTTGCGGCGTTTGGCAATGATGCTCTCGGCGAAGTCGAAAGCCGTGCGCAGCTGCGGTTCGAGCACGTCCAATCGCCGCTGCTGACTGAGATTGTCGGTGGTCAAATGGCGCAACTTGCCTTCGTCCCCATACACGGTCTGCCGCGCGGTCGCATAGTTTGCCAGCAACGGCTCTTGTCCACTCAAGGCAAAGGCCCGTGCGCTGGTTTCCGCCTCAATCACATGCCTGGTCGTGCGCTGGATCGTTTCCATCACCTCATGGGTATGCGACACCCAGTAAGCATCCTGCTCCGCCCGCCGCGCGCCCCGCCAAGACGAAAAGCCTATGAACAGCGTCAGCAACACCGCCACGATGAAACCCGCCGTCACCCTGCGCCGGAGCGGGTCTTCAGTCGGCGCGTCAAACCGCTTGTGTTTGGCGATCTCCTGTGCCAGTTTGTGATTGACTTCCTGTAACTGAACCCGGCCAGGCAGTGAGATGACCTTCGGAACTAACGGTATGAGCATCCCCGCGGTGATCACCGAGACCACCGCTGTGACCGCCTTCAGCACCCCCGCCAGCAGGTAGCTGCCATGCCAGACATTCCAGATTTCCATCAGGTGGGTCGTCCCACACGCCAGGATAAAAATTCCGAACATCCAGAAAATCCGGTTGAACGGAATATCGCGATTCTTGCGGATGAAGTAAATGAGGACCACCGGGATGCAGTAATACGAAAGTGCGATCAGCCCGTCCGAAACCACGTGCAGCCACACCATCCCCGGATCCCACAGGTAGCAATACCCGTGCGGCATGAACTCAGGAGAAATGAATGATCTGAAGATTTCCACGATCGCGGAACGGTGGCCAATGGAGGACGGACACTCTCACCCGCCCAGCCAATTACGCCACTCCCCGTAACCTCCCTGGACCGCATCGCTTCATTGAATTCCTATCGGCAAATCGGCCGCCACTACCTAGAGAAGGCAGGTTACCTATGGCGCTGTTAGTCAATGGAGCACGCGCCTCGCCCGTCACCCAAAAGCTGCACGAAAACCAGCTCTTGGCCCATGAACTGTGCGGTAAAGCTGCGAAGATCCGCCCCCGAAGGGGTGGCGCCACAACTAGCCCAGCCCTTCAACCCTGGAAAACCGGACGGAGGATCCGCCAAACCCACGCAGCCCCGGACACCTCGCCCGGGAGCCGAGCGAAGTCAGCCGCAGACGGCTGGCAATCCCGGTCTGCGAACCAGGCCGATTCCAGCGTCTTGCTTATGACGGCAATGCCGTACCCGGCCAACTATTCGGCAGGGTGGCGCGAATGACATCCAGCAGTTCGTTATTGTCCGCCGGCTTCTGAAAGAATGCCGTTGCCCCCGCTTGCAGCGTTTTTTGCTCGTTGGATTGCGGATCGCGCGCGGTCAGCACAATCACCGGAATGCTGGACAAAGCATCGCTGTCTCGCAGCCGCTCCAGCACCACGTATCCGTCCCCAGCCGGGAGCCCAAGGTCGAGAATAATCAGGCTGGGGTGTTCCTTCTGCGCCACGGAAATGGCGGAGTAGCCATCCGAGGCTTGCACCGTGTCGTAGTGGTTGGCCCGCAGTCGAATCTTCAAAGCCCGTCTTAAATCGGGGTCATCATCCACGATCAGAATTTTCGGCCTTTCCATATTACGTCCTCCATAAGTTCGATCTAATTTAGTTCCGCCTAATTTCGACTGCACTTGCATGTCCGTTTGCATCTTCCCGAGCTGGCTTCGATGCCAGCGCCAGCATGCCCATTTCGGTAATCCGATCCGCCACCGCCTGCACCAGATCCTCGAGCCGTTTCCCGTCCTCGCTCGCAGGCAGCGGCACCGCCGTGGCCGACACCTTCAACGTGCCCGCCGCTTTGAAGCCTGCTCCCGCTTCCACTTGCTCGCGAATGCGCTTCATCATGATCTCTGCCCGCTCCAGGTCGGTCGATGCGGCCACCAGAAAGGTCTCTCCGAGCCCGACGTTTCCCGTTACCGGAAGAACCAGGTCCTTGTCGAGATACACACACCGCCGCAGCCTCTCCAGACACTGCTGGCAGATTTCCTTCCACGTCGATCGGGAAACACCGGGCTGCGGTGTCAGTTCAACCTTGACCAGAGCGACCGCTTCCCGCAACTGGCCCTGGCAGGTGACCACCGGGAAAAGCAGCTTCGCCAGCGAATACAGCGGCAAGGTAAACGAGAATGTACTGCCATTGCCGACCTCGCTCGCCACCCAGATTCGTCCGCCGTGCAGTTCCACCAGTTCCTTCGCAATAAATAGTCCGAGGCCCAGTCCGGCACGGTTGTTGTCAACAGAATTCGGATCCTGGTACAAGCGCTCGAAGATCAGGGCCCTCGCTTCCGCTCCAATACCCCGCCCGGTGTCGGCCACCGAAAGATAGACCAGGTTCGGGTCGGCCTCGACCATGCAAGCTTTCACCAGCACCGACCCGTCCGGCGGCGTGAACTTGATGCCATTGTCGATGAGGTTGATCAGCACCTGCAGGACGCGATCGGGATCGGCGTACACAAACGGAATCCGCGTGTCTAATCCAACCTCCAGGCCCACCCGCTTTTCTTTGGCCGTGGCCGCCATCATGGAAATTGCCTGCTGGATCAAATCGCCGATCGTGATGCAGCGCTGCTCGATGCGGATTTTTCCCGACTCCGCCCGGGTCGCCTCCAGCAGATCGCGGATCATCGCTCGCAACTGGTGCACACTGTTCAGCACCGTTCCAAGATGGTAGCGCTGCTCGGGATTGATCTCGCCCGCCAGCCCGTCGATCAGGATGCTCACGAATTGATGGATGCAAGTCAGGGGCGTCCGAAGTTCGTGCGAAACGTGAGACAGGAATTGATTCTTGAATTCCAGCTGCTGGTGTCGGCTCATCTCCAGGGAGCGAAGCAGCGCCTGCCGTTCCATGGCATACCGCATGGCGCGCTCCAGATGGCCGCTGGTGATATCGCCCTTCACCAGGTAGTCCTGTACGCCCTGATGCAGCGCCTTCATGGCCAACGCCTCATCATCTTGTCCCGACAGGATGACTACCGGCACGCCGGGCGCCTTGTCGAGCACCTTGCGGAAAGTCTCAGCGCCATGGCTGTCTGGAAGATTCAAGTCCAGCAACACGACCGAGGGTGGATCCTTGGTCATCGAAGCCAGCGCGTCCGCCAGCCGGCTTACGCTGGTGACGTTCACTGCCGAGTTGCCCTCGACCAGCCGCAGGCGGACCAGGTCGGCGTCGCCAGGGTTGTCTTCAATCAGTAAAACCTGCGTGTGGCCGTTATTCATCGTTCCTCCTCGCGTGGCAGACGCGCCAAGCCGAACCAGAATTCTCCGATCGATGTCACCGCGGAGATGAAATCCCGCAGATTGCCGGGCTTGCTCACGTAGCAGTTCGCTCCCAGTTCGTAGCTGCGCACAATATCCTGCCGTGCCTCCGACGTGCTGAAGATCGCGATCGGAATCTTCCTCAGCACCGGGTCGGCTTTGACCTCGGCCAGCACCGCTCGCCCGTCCTTTCCGGGCAGGCTCAAATCGAGTATCACGAAGTCGGGAAGTAGCGTATTGGCATACTTTCCTTCCCGGCGCAGAACCGCGATCGCCTCCACCCCATTCATGACCGAGCGGATGTGGCTGGGACAGCCGTTGCGCGCCAGCACTTCGCTGGTCAAGTCCGTGTCCGCCGGATTGTCATCCACCAGCAAAACCTCGGTTGTTCTCATGCCTGGGCTTCCCGCGCTGATTTGCCGGGCGCCTCCGCCGGCAGTGTGAACTTGAAGCAGCATCCAGCCGTAGCTTGCGCTTCGATCCAGATCTTTCCCCCGTGCCGTTCGATGATTTTCTTGCAGATCGAGAGACCGATTCCATTCCCCGGATATTCGTCGCGGGTATGCAATCGTCGAAAGATCACAAAGATGTCCTCCCAGTTCTCGGCCGGGATGCCGATGCCGTTGTCCGAGACCGTGAGCACCCATTGCTCGTCTTCCTCTTCCGCATTGATTTCGATA
>Ga0210384_10000103_pt1 | contig 128926 bp, 126 predicted proteins | sample IncBWH2MmetaG_FD_160574 | JGI IMG/M metagenome (GOLD analysis project Ga0210384, IMG submission 160574) | Forest soil microbial communities from Barre Woods Harvard Forest LTER site, Petersham, Massachusetts, United States - Inc-BW-H-2-M | ecosystem: Environmental > Terrestrial > Soil >...
TTCGATGAATCACCCGCGTGACATACGCTACAGCCCCGTAGCAGGGCAAGCGTCGCTTGCCCTGCTTGTGAAACCTGCGTTTACAGAGACGGTCTCTGATTCAGAACACCGCCGCGGCGAACCGGGCCCATGGGAAGGCGCTGCGCATTCACGCCGTAGCGCTTCGCGACGATGCGGTATTCGAATGGCACGTTCGCGTGACCGCCTTGCAGTTCTCTCACCGTGAAGTCACGCGCCGTCTGACTAGCGATATACAATCCGCGGCAATCGCCTTCAGGCATCGCCCAGACGAAATACTTTGCGCTTGAATCGATCACATTGGCGAACTTCGGATCGAGCGCGACGTCTGCGCGGCCGTTTGAAAGCAATCCGTCGCCGAAGTCCTCGATCGTCGGCTCGGATTCCGTGGGAGTATATTCGGTGACGGAGCGAGTTTGATGATTCCCCGCGACGCAACCATCTATGCATGAACCGCCGCTGAAAAGGAGTCCCGGAATGAAGACGTCGCCGAGGTCGCTGATTTGCAGCAGATTGCTACCGTCTTGTGCCTCGATCTCCACCACGCTCGCTCCAGTGCGTGTCGTGCCGCCGATGACGCGGAGCGCCGGCTGGAAATCGCCGGAATGATTTTCAAACACGCCGGCGATCCAGGAGCCCGAAACCGCAAGCAGGCCGTCATTGTTGGGTCCGCCGTCCGCCAAAACGCCGGCGCCGTGGTTATTCGTCGCCGAGACGTTGCGACCGGCAACACCGTACCCGCTGCCTGCGTCGTTCTGACCATACACGCCGCTCGTGCCTGCTCCCGACGTCAAGCCTTCCATTCCGTTCCAGTTAGTTGAAGTGCCGACGACGCCGGCGCCGTTTTTCGAAACGCCGCTGACGCCGGCATCGAGATTTCCGGACGCGCTCAGATCCTCGCCGAGCACGCCGGCCCTGCCCGTGGTCTTCCCGGCGCTCTTGAACTTCGTCTGGCCGTGCAACGCGTTGCCGTTGGTCGATACGCCTTTGACGGCATCGCCGCTCGAGCTATTATCCCACTCGAGACACGGCGTCGACTTCGCACAGGATAGCGCCGCTTCTATCGCAGCGCGCGCCGGCGGAATAGACGCGACCGCGAAGCCGAATCCGGTCACAACCGTCATTGCGGCAAGAATCTTTACATTCGAACTTTTCATGGCTGACTTTCCTCCCCGGTCGATGCCCCGGACGCGACACAGCGCTATCATTCGGCAACGGCTATTGCCATGATGCGAGGGTAGCAGGGTCGCGTGCGGCCTTCGTGCGGGAAGGCGCCGGGGCGGGTCAGACTCCGAGGGGATTGACGGGCTTCGTGCCGGTGTACATCACCACGCCCTTGGTTTCCGTGTACAGGTCGAGCGTCTGCATCGCCAGTTCGCGGCCGAATCCCGACTGCTTGTAGCCGCCAAACGGCATGCCCGGATGGATGGAGAACGGCGTGTTGATCGCCACGCCGCCGGCGCGGATGGCGTGCGCCAATCGAATGGCGCGTCCGGCGTTCTGCGTCCACACGGATGCGGCAAGACCGTAGACGCTGTCGTTGGCCAGTCGAATCGCTTCGGCTTCATCAGCAAACGTCGTGACGACCGCGACCGGGCCGAATATCTCTTCCTGCGCCACGCGCATGTCGTTGCGCACGTTGTCGAGCACGGTCGGGAACAAGAAGTTGCCCTTCGACAGCGCGCCGTCGGGCCGCGTTCCACCGCACGCGACGCGCGCGCCTTCTTGCGCGCCGATCCCCACGTAGCCCTCGATCTTCTCCAACTGCGCGCGCGAGATGATCGCACCGACTTGCGTCTTCGGATCAAGCGGATCCCCGACGCGCAAACTCTTCGCCTTTTCGACGAACTTGGCGATAAAAGCATCGTACACGCGCTCGTGCACGAGCAGGCGTGACCGCGCGTCGCACGATTGCCCGGCATTATGGAAGATGCCGTACACGGCTCCGGCGACCGCGGCATCGATGTCCGCGTCGTCGAAGATCACGCTCGGCGATTTGCCCCCGAGTTCGAGCGTCACGCGCTTGATCGTGGCGGACGCGAGCTCCATGATAGTTGCTCCGGTGCGCGTCTCACCCGTGAACGCGATCTTGTCCACGCCCGGATGCTGTGCAAGGTGCGCCCCGATAGTGGCGCCCGGTCCAGGCAGCACATTGACGACGCCCGGCAGGCAGCCGGCTTCCAGACAGATCTGCCCGAGGATCAACGCGGTGAGCGGTGTTGGCGAAGCCGGCTTGAGGATGACGGTGTTGCCGGCGGCGATCGCGGGCGCAACTTTCCAACCCGCCATCAGCAACGGATAATTCCACGGAATGATCTGCGCGCAGACGCCGAGCGACTCTTTCAGCGTGTAGTTGAAGTAGTTGGGAATCGAGGGAACGGTGGACCCGGTCAGTTTCGTGACGGCGCCGCCGTAGAATTCGAAGAGCTCGATGATCTGGCCGATCTCGCCTTTCGCACCGGCGATCGTCTTGCCGGTGTTGAGCACCTCGATGTGTGCGAGTTCCTCGGTCCGCTCGGTCAGGATGTTCGCGATCTTGAACAACACGCGCGCTCGGCGAGCCGGCGGCATCGTCGCCCACTTGCCCGCGTATGCCGCGCGCGCAGCGGCCACAGCCGCGTCCGCGTCGTGAATGCCGGCGGCCGCGACTTGAGCGATCTCCTCATTGGTAGCGGGATTGATCACCGGAATATATTTCTCGGACTGCGGCTTCACGAATTCGCCGTTGATGAACAGATCGTACGTCTTCTTGTCGAGCGCGAGAGCCATTGATGATTCCTTTGCCGTGCGGCGCATGGTGGACACTACGAGTTCACACTTGCAGGCGTCTTCTCTTGCCGATGGAACCGTTTGGCGATGTTCACTGCTGCAACGTCGTACGAGCGATTCATGGGGCGATGGAGCCGCCAGTTGGCTGTGGCGTTTGCGGCATTCGCCGGAATCCGCGATGACGACCGGGTGCTCGACGTCGGTTGCGGCACGGGCGCGCTGACCGCCGCGCTACTTGCGCGGAATCCAAAGGCAAGCGTCACGGGAATCGACCCCTCGGCTTCGTTCCTCGAAAGTTGCCGAGCGAACTATCCGGCTTCTCGGTTCGTCGAGGGCGGCGCGGAGCGGTTGCCGTTCGGCGACCGAGAATTCGATGCGAGTCTTGCCTCGCTTGTGCTCGCCTTCGTTCCGGCGCCGTCCGACGCAATAACGGAGATGACGCGAGTGACCGTGCGCGGCGGAACGGTTGCGGCGACGATATGGGATCATTCAGAAGGCATGACAATGCTGCGCGCGTTTTGGGAAGCGGCAGATCAAGTCGATCCGTCGGAAAGGCCGATCGAGGCGCAACCCAGCTTGGATCGAGACGTGATAAACGCGCTTTGGCGGGCGGCCGATCTGGAGGAAGTGCGCATCGAGCCGCTCATGGTGGAAATGCCGTTCTCATCGTTTGACGACTACTGGTCGCCGTTCTTGGCTGGACAGGGGCCGGCAGGTTTGTATGCGGCGGCCGCATCCGAAGGAACTCGCGAAGCGATCGCCCGCATATTAAAAGCGCGCTTTCTCGGCGACGGTCCGGACCGGCCGTTCACCATCCACTCGCGCGCGTGGGCGATCCGCGGCTCGGTGCCCAGCTAGGCCGCGGTGCCCGGCTAAACCGTCTCTTGCGTCAGACGCGTTCCACGATCGTGGCGATGCCCTGCCCGACGCCGATGCACATGGTCGCGAGTCCGCGCTTCGCGCCGCGCGCCTGCATCGCGTGCAGCAGCGTCACGAGGATGCGCGCCCCGCTGCAGCCGAGCGGATGGCCGAGCGCGATCGCGCCGCCGTTGACGTTGATGCGCTCCATGGGCAACTCGAGTTCGCGCGCGCACGCGAGTGCCTGGGCGGCGAACGCTTCATTTAACTCGATCACGTCGAGATCGTCGACCCGCAAGCCCGCGCGCGACAGCGCCTTCTGCGTTGCCGGAATCGGACCGAGGCCCATGCAGTTCGGGTCCACGCCGGCGACCGCCGACGTGATGATGCGTGCCAGCGGCCGCACTCCACGGCGCTTGGCTTCATCGGCGCTCATAAGGATGACACCGGCTGCGCCGTCGTTGATGCCGCTCGAGTTGCCGGCCGTCACGCTGCCGCCCTCGCGAAACGCGGGTTTGAGTTTTGCGAGCTGCTCGAGCGTGACGTCGACGCGCGGATGTTCGTCGATGCTGAAGACGTCCGGCGCTGCGCCTTTCGCGGCTTTTCCGTTGCGGCTGGGCAGCGGCACGCCGACCATCTCTTCATCGAACGCGCCCGATTTCTGAGCGACGCCCGTCTTGTGCTGGCTCGCGAGCGCGAACGCGTCCTGCTCGCCGCGCGAGATGCGGTAACGTTCCGCCACGTTCTCCGCCGTCTCGCCCATGGAGATCGGCGGCCAACCCGCTTCGGTCAGTTTCGGGTTGTACATGCGCGCGCCAAGCGTCGTGTCGTAGAGCTGCGGCGCGCGCGCGAATTCGGTTTCGGGTTTGAGCATCACGTACGGCGCGCGGGTCATGCTCTCGACGCCGCCGCCGATGAAGATGTCGCCGCAGTCGGCGGCGATCGCCTGCGCTGCGCTGTTCACCGCCTGCAGGCCGGACCCGCACAGCCGATTGAGCGTCGTACCAGGCACGTCGACTGGAAATCCGGCTGCGAGCACCGCCATGCGCGCGACGTTGCGGTTGTCCTCGCCGCCTTGGTTGCTGCAGCCCCACATCACGTCTTCGATATCGAGCGGATCGAGCTTCGCTCGGTCGACGAGCGCGCGCATGATCAGCGCCGACATGTCGTCGGGTCGCACGTAGCGGAGGGCGCCGCCGTATTTTCCGATGGGCGTGCGTGCGGCGGCGACGATGACGACTTCGCGCATGGATTTCCTTTTGGCGAGGTGAAGTGGCTGGCTCCGGCTGATGCGACGGTAGTTCGCTCTGCGAACGCGCCGTACCCGCGTGTCGGCGTGGCCGGCCTCGGCGCCATAAGGATGCTTGCGTTGTCCGAAAACCTGAACACGATCGCCGCCATGGGCACGTTCGTCGTCATCGCCGCCACCGCGGCCGCTGCGGTGGTGCAGCTGCGCCACATGCGCGCCAACAATCAGCTCGCGGCGATCCTCGCGCTCTATCATGAGTTCGGCGACAAGGACTTGCAAGAAGCGTTTCGTTTCGTCCAGCAATATCTTCCGCAGCGCATGACCGACCAGAACTTCCGGCAAGAGCTCGCCGCGCGCGGCTTTATCGACAACCGTCAGCACCTGGAGATCGAAGTTTTGAACTGGTTCGAGCAGATGGGCACGCTGCTCAAACACGACGTCGTCGACTCCGCGATCTTCCTCGACATATTCGGCCGGCTCACGTCCGTGTATTGGGATCTCCTTGAACCGACGCTTGCGATCATCCGGCGACGGCGGGGCGAGAGCCAATATCAGAACTTCGAGTATCTCGCGATCCGCGCGCGAAAGTGGCTCGCGTCGCATCCTCATGGCACGATGCCAAAGGAAGTGCAGCGCCTTGGATTAGCAGATCCGTGGCTTGCCGCGGATGCGAACCTGATGCAGTAGCGTGGCGCGCATCCACGGCACGCGCCGCATCTTCGAAGGCCGCGTCATCAGATTGCGCGTGGACGATGTCGAATACGACAACGGTGCGCGAGCGAATGTGGAGATCGTCGAGCATGACGGCGGCGTTGCTATCATCGCCCAGCCGTCGCCGCGATCCATCGTCCTCGTGAAGCAGTTACGCCCAGCTACCGGGCGCGAGTTGTGGGAAGTTCCGGCGGGCAAACTCGAGCGCGGCGAGGATCCGCTCGACTGCGCGAAACGCGAACTCGCGGAAGAGACCGGCTATCAATGCGGCGCGATCCGACAGTTGTGGACGTTCTATACCGCACCCGGATTTTGCAACGAGCGCCTGCACTTGTTCGTCGCCGAAGATTTGACGCGCGGAACTCCTCATCCCGAGGCGACGGAAGTTCTTCACACACGCGAATTTGATCTGAACGAAGCGTGGGCGATGGTGGAACTCGATGAGCTGCCGGACGCGAAGACGCAGATCGCTTTGGCCTGGTGCAGGTCCCGCACCTAATCCCGCCCGTCTTTGTAGTAGGGCAAGCACCGCTTGCCCCGTTTTTTTGCCGCGTGATATACTCTGAGTGCCATGGCGCACTTGCGCGAAATCACGCTGCCGGAGACGAAGCCGGCGTTGGAATGGGTCAACGGCCGGGCGCTCCAAAAAGTGAGCCCGAAGCGGAGACACGCTCTGGCGCAGACAAAATTCGCTGTCGCCTTGGATTCGTGGGCGTGCTCCGCTCGCGCCGGCATGGTCGGCACCGAATGGCGCTTCCGACTCGCGCCTCCCGACGAAGTCAGGCGTCCGCTCGTGCCAGATGTCGCATTTCTTTCATACGCGCGCATGCCATACGCCGCGCAGCTCGAAACTGAAGTGCCCGACATCGCTCCGGACATCGCTGTTGAGATTCTGTCGCCGGGCGATCGAGCGGCCGACGTCGCAGAAAAAGTTCGCGTCTATCTGGCCTCGGGCTCCGCGGTCGTCATTCTCGTCGACCCGAACTCGCAGACTGTTATGATCCACGAACCAAGCGGCACTTGGTCGCTTGGCGCAGATGACGTGTTCGAACACGTCGCGCTCCCCGGTTTTTACCTTGCTGTCGTGGATTTATTCACGCCACCGCCACCGCCGATTTCGCAAATCTCATCGATCCCGTAGTAGGGCAAGCAACGCCAAGCAAACATAACGTGGGCCGACTAGCGTCGGCCCCTTCAGATAGTTTGGATCAGAAAGTTTGAACCGGTCAGCGATTTGCGCGGACGCGTTTGTCGCACGCGTCGCAGAAATACGTCAGCTTCGCATCGATATCGAAGACCGAATGGCTCAGGTACATCGCGCAGCGAGTATTGTGGCAATGCTTGAGCGCGAACGAGTGGCCGAGCGCGTGCACGCATTCCTTAAGCGTGCGTTGGAAGAGCGCGTCGTCGTTCGGCGCCTCGTTCGTGAATTCGGGCCGCAGCCGGAACGTCGAGACGACGCCCACGCGATCGGTGTCGCTCGCGTCCCCATAGATGAACGGATGCGACGTCTTGTACAGATCGCTTGCCATGATGCCGAGCAGAAACCCGTCGCGCGCGGGATATGCCGCCAGCAGACGATTGAAGACCGTGTTGAGAAAGAACTGACCGCGCGTGAGGTTGGCTTGCGTCGGCGAGAGGGTGAGCGGCTTTTCAATTGCGAACTTATGGAAGAATCTCTCCTCCAGACATGGCGCCAATCGTTCGCAGAAACCGGATCCGACTCCATTGATCGGAACGAGACTTATCTTTTCCAATACCGATCCGGCCGCGCAAGCTCGGCCGCTCCAACGCGCCGTGAGTTCGGTCGGATTCCGTTTCAGTCCTCCGGATGTCGTCACATGATCCTCGGAGTGGGCATCGATGTCGCAGATGTTGCGCGCTATCACTTCGATGAGATTCAGCTTGCGCGCTTTGCGAAGAAGATCTACACCGAGGCGGAGATGGCGCACGCGATGAAACATCGTCACTTCGCCGAACGGCTCGCCGGCGCGTTTGCGGCGAAAGAAGCGACGCGCAAAGCATTCGGCCACGCGATCCCGTGGCGGCTGATGGGCGTGCGGCACGAGCGCAGCGGCAAGCCCTACATGGAATTGCTCGGGCGCGCGTCGGCCTTACCGGCCTTGCGCGGCGTCAGGAGGATGCACGTGAGCATCACACACACGAAGTCCACGGCTGTGGCGGTCGTCATATTGGAAGGCGACGAGCCGCAGGCAGCCGCATCGGCCGAGGTGGCCGCGCGATGAATGCACTCACCGCCGCCGAGATGCGCGCTGCCGATATGCGCACGGTCGACGATGTCGGCATCCCGGAATCCATCCTCATGGAATCCGCAGGTCGCGCCGTCGCCGATCTCGCGCGCGACTTCGTCGACGACTTGGAAGGCGATCCCATCCGCATTGCGATCGTCGCCGGTCCCGGTAACAACGGCGGCGACGCGCTCGTCGCGGCACGCCATCTCATGCAGCTCGGTTTCGAACCAGACGTCTACATGGCGGCGAAAGCCAGTGATTGCAACGAACTGTGTCGGGTACAGCTCGATATCATGGAAGGTCTCGGCGCGTCGATCAGCTATCTGCGCGATCAATCCCCCGAGTTTTTCCGGTCCGGCCTGCGCGCCGCCGCGCTCATCGTCGACGGTCTGCTCGGCACCGGCGCGAGCGGTCCTTTGCGCGAGCCGTATAAGAGCTGGGTCAACGAGATCAACATCGCCGGTCGCGAAGTGATCGCCGTCGACGCCCCTACCGGCGTCGATCCGTCGTCGGGCGGCGTTCCCGGACCGGCTGTCACTGCAACTGCCACGGTCACGATGGCTGCGCCGAAGGTCGGACTCTTGCTCTATCCTGCAGCCTCATATGTCGGCGAGCTCTGGGTCGCGAACATCGGAATTCCTCCGTCGGTGCTCGCGGAGTCCGGCGGGCGCTATCACGTGATGACCAAGGAACAGTTCTTCTATTGGCTGCCGCATCGCAGTCCGCAGGCGGACAAACGGACCGCGGGCGACGTGGTCATCATCGGCGGCAGCGCGAACTTCGTGGGCGCACCCGTGATGGCTGCGCAAGGCGCATTGCGCGCGGGCGCGGGCTATGTGACGATCGCGTGCCCGTCGAGCGCGGCAGCGGCGATCAGCTATCACACTCTCGAGCCCGTCCTCGCGCCATGGCCGGCGACTGACGACGCGCAGACGGTCGTCAACGCACTACTCGAGACGACGCGCCACGCCGGCGCGGTCGTCATCGGTCCCGGTCTCGGCCGCGACGAGTTCACGCAGACGATCGTACGCTCGTATCTCGCGGCTACGGCGCGACCGCTCGTCGTCGACGCCGACGCGCTCTTCGCACTCTCGGGCCACACGGATATCATCAAAGATAAGAAGGCGGTGCTCACGCCGCATGCGGGCGAATTCGCGCGGTTGTTGGGCGAACACGCCGATGCCGCGATCGCCAATAGGATGAAGGCGGCCGACGAATTCGCGACATCGCTGGATGCGACGCTGCTGCTGAAAGGTCCGCGCTCGATCATCGCGACGAAGGAAGCGTCCTACGTCAACCTGACGGGCAACTCGCTTCTGGCCACGGCCGGTTCGGGCGATGTGTTGAGCGGCATGACGGGAGCCATGCTCGCTGCGGGTTGTTCATCGCGGCAAGCCGCGGCAATCGCGGCGTTCTGGCACGGCGTCACGAGCGACTACCTCGCATCGCTGGAAAAGCACAGCATCACGGCGAGCGATATTCCCGCGGCGCTGCAAGACGCGCTGAAGTGGCTCGACGAGCGCGAAGAGGACGACGACGGCTATCTGACGCGCGTGGTCTAGATACTGTCTGGATTCGATGGCATCCCCGGTTTAGGTTGCTTCGATTTCGCTGATGCGACTGACGGCTGTTTCTTCCACAGTGCGTCCGGTCCGGGTGGCAATTTGTCCATGTTCTTGAGGAACATCGTCAGCTGCCAGATCTGCGTATCGTTCAAAGAGCCCCCGAACGCCGGCATCCCGGTCAGTCTGATTCCGTGAGCGATTTTCCAATAGATCTCGCTGTCGGGATCGTCCGGCGCGCTGAACTTGGCAAAGCGCGGCGGATGCTGGTAAAGCCCGCTCGCGATGTTCGAAGAGTTGCCGTCCGACGCCGCGTGGCAGACCATGCAATTCGAAGCATAGAGTCTTATGCCGGCGTCGAGGTTCTCGTCTGTGAGCGGAAGCGGGTTTATCGCCGAGCCCGCTTCGCGCGCGATCGTGGCGTCCAACGACGTGCGTGCGGCCCAGCGTTCGAAGGCGCTCGGCCGTGCGTCTGCGTTTGCCGGCACAAGGCCGAAAGAAAGGGCCGCGTAGGCGGCAAGTACGCCAAGCACCACGATCAGCGCGGCCCCGGCCGCCATCCATCGGATCATCATCGGTCTCCTTGAGCGAACCGCTCGAGAATCTCAGCTACCCCATCGTCGTCGTTTGTACTTGTGATCTCGTCCGCAGCCGCAAGCGTCTCGGGCGCGGCGTTCGCCACCGCGACTCCGCGACCGGCCCACTTCAACATGCCCGCATCCAGTGCGCCGTCACCGATCGCCAGGACGTCTTCGCGCGCGATGCCGCGATGCTCCGCGAATCGAGCGAGCGCGAAATGTTTGGAGACGCCGGCGCGCATCAGCGTCAATTCGAAGGTATCGTTCAGCCAATCGTCCACGTATTCGGTGCCGAGGTGTGCGAGGTCGCGGCGTGTGTCATTGAACATGTGGTCGCCGAAGTAACGCACCATGAGCGTGGATTGTTTCGCGATTACTGCTCGAAGGTCGTCAGCACGCTCCCATTGGTGCGCATAGCCGGTCCCATACTTCGCGATCACCGAGGCCGAACCGACATAGCATTCGCCGACGAACAGGCACATCTCGTGACCGTGTTGGACGCCATATTCGACCGCTTCCTGAGCCGCGTGTGCGGGCAAAGGGAATTCCTCGAGCACGCGATCGTCGCTCGCGTCTTTCACGAGCGCGCCGTTGACGCAGATCAACGGCAGATGCAGCCCCAGTTCGACCGCATACGGTTTTGATGACCGGTACGCGCGGAACGTGACGATGATGACGTCGACGCCGCGTTCGCGCACCGCGATGACGGCGCGCTTCGTCCGCGCGGAAATCCGGCCGGAAGAATCAAGCGTCGTGCCGTCGAGATCCAATGCGATGAGCTTTGGACTCCAACCCGCTCTCGTAGAAGGGCAAGCATCGCTTGCCCCCGTCATAACATATTGCGCAGTTCGTCTTCACCGATCACGGGCACACCGAGCGCTTCGGCCTTCGTGAGCTTGCTCCCGGGCTTATCCCCGGCCACGACGAAATCGGTTTTCTTGCTGACCGATCCAACAACTTTACCACCGGCAGCGACGATTGCAGCTGCCGCTTCTTCACGCGTCATCTCCGCAAGTGTCCCCGTGAGAACGAATGCCTTTCCCGCAAGCTTGCCTGTTGCTGCGGCCTTCGAGCGCGGCTCGCCGCGCAAGTTGACCCCGGCGCGCCGAAGCTTCTCCACCACTTTAAGATTGTGCGGCTCGCGGAAGAATTGCGCAACGCCGGCCGCGATCTTCGGCCCGATCTGTTCGACTTCAATGAGCTCGCTTTCGTCCGCCGCGGCGAGCGCGTCGATGTCGGCGAAATCGCCCGCAAGCTGCTGCGCGGTCTGACTGCCGACAAAGCGGATCCCTAAACCGAAGAGCACGCGCCAGAACGGTCGGCTGGTGCTCGACGCTATGTTGCGCACGAGGTTCGCCGCCGATTTTTCACCGGACCTCGGAAGACCGCCGACCTGTTCTGCCGTTAAAGAAAAGAGATCGCCGATGTCGTGCACGAGGTCGGCGTCCACGAGCTGCTCTGCGATTTTGTCGCCGAGCCCTTCGATGTCCATCGCTTCGCGCGAAGCGAAATGGCGGATCCGCTCCTTGCGCTGCGCGGGGCACGCCGCATTGGTGCAGTATGCCATCGCTTCGCCTTGCGCGCGCTCGATCGGACTTCCACATGCGGGGCAGACGGTCGGCATGGTCCACGTCCGCAGACGCCGGCCCTTGCGATCTTCCAACACAGGTCCAACGACCTCGGGAATCACTTCACCAGCGCGCCGCACGATCACAGTGTCGCCCGGGCGCAGATCCTTCGCGCGCACGAGATCGTCGTTGTGCAGCGTCGCGGTGCTGACAGTGACGCCGCCGACGAATACCGGCTCAAGCACCGCGTACGGATTGATGCTGCCGGTCCTCCCGACATTCACTTCGATCGAGAGCAGCTTTGTCGTCGCCTCTTCGGGCTTGTATTTGAACGCGATTGCCCAGCGCGGATCCTTACCGACGAATCCGAGGCGGCGCTGTTGCGCGAGAGAATCTACTTTGATGACCAGGCCGTCGATCGCGTAGTCGAGACCTTCGCGCTTCGTCTCCCAGGCCTCGCAATGCGCCACGAGCGCGTCGAAATCTTCAAAGCGCTTGGCGTGTTCGTTGACGGGAAAGCCGAACTCGCGCAAGCGCGCCAACAGATCCCATTGCGTCGCGACGTCGAGCGCCGGCACGCACTCGCCGAGCGCATAAGCGTAGAAGCGCAGCGGTCGAGACGCGGTCACCTTTGGGTCGAGCTGACGCACGGCGCCGGACGCCGAATTGCGCGGATTCACATACGTCTGCTCGCCCGCGGCGGCCCGGCGCGCGTTGAAGCGCTCGAATTCGCTCCGGCGCATGTAGAGTTCACCGCGCGCTTCGAATTGGGCCGGCGGCCGACCGAGCAACCGAAGCGGGATGGCGCGCACCGTGCGCAAGTTGTGCGAGACGTCCTCGCCCGTCGAGCCGTCGCCGCGAGTACCGCCGTCCGCGAATAGCCCGTCGCGATAGCGGATCGCGATGGCGAGTCCGTCGATCTTGAGTTCGGCGACGAACGCGATGTCCTCATCCGGCAGTTGTCGCAGCAGCCGGGTGTGCCAAGCGCGCAGTTCATCAGCTCCGAACGCGTTGCCGAGCGAGAGCATCGGCGTCCGGTGTCGGTACGGCGCGAAGACGCTCGAGGCCTCACCACCGACGCGCTGCGTCGGGCTATCGGGCGACGCGAGCTCCGGATGCTGCGCTTCTATTTCCGCTAGGGCGCGCAGCGCGACGTCATACTCCGCATCGGACACGCTCGGCGCATCCAGGACGTAGTATTCCTTGCTCCAGCGCTCGAGTTGCGCGCGCAATTCGGCGGCCCGCTTTTTTGCGGCGGCGGCGGTCATACTCGAATTTTCGTAGGCGGACCGTAAAGGTCCGCCCTACACCCTGATTGCGATAAAAACGAGGGCCGACATAAAGTCGGCCCCTTCAGATTTATCCTTAAGACAACTATGCGGCGGGGGCTCCGTCGCGCTGCCACTTGCGGATGAGATAGGAGATCAGATCCGCCGTCACTTCGCTGATCCTGACGAACGAGACGCCGACGCCGCGGGCGTCGTTGCGCACCACGGTGCCATACACATAGATAGGATCGTTCTCACCATCGACGTCGAGGTCGATCGAAACCAAGTCGTTCGTACCGATCGGCATCGACGTCCGCAACAGAACGCCGCCCGAGCCGATGTTGACGATCTCGCCCGGAAACGACTCCGGCGAGCGCTCGCGATGGACGTGGACCGGCAGCGCTTTCGCGACGCGGTCATGCTGACGGCGCTCCGAGCCCGTCTCCTTGTGTCCTTGCGTCATGGGGTATTGTTATACAGCTTGACGTCGCCGACATGCCACGCCCAGTACCACATCCGCGACATGCCCCATGCGAAGTGGCTCCAGACGTAGTATTCCCATGCCCGCCCCTGCGGGAAGATGGCTACGACGACGAGGATCGCGACCGTGTATCCGGACACGCCGATGCTGTTCCAGAACTTCGTGCTCTTCGTCGCTTCTGCTTTGCCGCGCATCGGCGACGGCTCGAAATACGTCTTGCGTTCTTTCGCGACGGAAAAATCTGCGTTGTTGGGAACTGCGCGCGAGTAGACGGGTTGCACGCCGATCTGATCCGTTGCGAAGTTCCTCGTGGACGTTCCCGGACCGCCCGTTGAATTGAACCCGCCTGCGTTCGGCGGCGGCGGCGCTTCGGCGAGGCCGATCAGCCGGTCGATCTTTTGTTTGCCGTCATCGTTGATCTCGACGAAATCGGCGAAGGTCTCGTAGCCGGCGCCTTCACCCATCGTCGTCTGCGTTCGGACCCGAACGAGGCCGCGTGCGGTCGCGTTAAGTGTGCGCATGTCGATCGTGGTGAAAAGAACGGTGCCATCAGGGATGGCTACCGCCAGAGTCGCGACAAAGCCGGTCTTGTCGATGCGCTTGACCCGGCCGGTCTCATTGAGCCCGAGGTCGGCGTTTCGCACGGTCACAACCACCGGCAGTGTTATCGGCGGTGGAACGTGTTCGGCGCCCAAGGCGTCCGCCATAGTGTTCGGATGCAATCCTTAATGAAGAAGACAGGAGCGGGATTCCGCTCACATTCTAGTCTTCGGACAAAAACCGATGCCACTTGACCCCGTAGTGACCTTCGTCACAGCGCGTTATGGCGCCTTGGTCAGGCCGTTCGCGTGCCTTCGAGGCTACGTAGCAGTTCGTCGTTGACGCGTTGGTACTCGGCGACGGCGCCATGCTCGCTCGAGATCGCGATGTGAGCGCGCGAATCAGCGAGCACGCGCTTGAGGTAACGCCCGGTATGTGAAGCCGGATCCGCCGCGACTTCCTCGGGCGTGCCCTCCGCGACCAGCTTACCGCCTTTCTCGCCGCCTTCCGGCCCGAGATCGATGACGTGGTCGGCAGTTTTGATGACATCGAGGTTGTGCTCGATGACGAGCACCGTGTTGCCGCTATCCACCAGGCGCTGCAGAACGCGCAGCAGATGTGCGACGTCGGCGAAGTGCAGGCCGGTCGTCGGCTCGTCCAAGATGTAGAATGTACGGCCCGTGCTCCGCCGCGACAATTCGGTGGCGAGCTTGACGCGCTGCGCTTCACCGCCTGAGAGCGTGGTCGCGGACTGGCCCATTTGGATATAGCCGAGACCGACGTCGCAGATCGTGCGCAATTTGCCCGCGATGCGCGTCTGATTCTCGAAGAAATCCGCCGCTTCGTCCACGCGCATTTCGAGCACGTCCGCGATCGACTTGCCTTTGTACTTCACTTCGAGCGTCTGCTGGTTGTAGCGCCGCCCCTTGCAGGTCTCGCACGGCACGTAAACGTCCGGCAAGAAGTGCATCTCGATGCGGATGATCCCGTCTCCGTCGCACGTCTCGCAGCGTCCGCCTCTGACGTTGAACGAGAAGCGACCCGGCGCGTAGCCGCGGGTGCGCGCGTCAGGCGTCATCGAGAAGAGCTCGCGGATCGGGTCGAACGCGCCCGTATATGTCGCCGGATTGCTGCGCGGCGTTCTGCCGATCGGCGACTGGTCGATCACCACGACTTTGTCCAACCGGTCTAAACCTATCACTTTGCCGTAGGTCTCGTCCGGCGGTTGGCCATGAAGATGGTGCGCAAGCGCCCGATGCAGCACCATGTCGACAAGGGTCGACTTACCCGAACCCGATACGCCGGTGACGCACGTGAAGACGCCGAGTGGAAACGCCACGTCGAGCCCGTGCAGATTGTTGGCGTTCGCCTTGCGGACGAGCAAGGTGCCGGTCCGTTCGCGCCGGCGCGGCGGGATCGGGATGAACGCCTCGCCCGTGAGGTATCGCCCGGTCAGCGATTCCGGATTTGCCGCGATATCGCCGATCGTGCCGGCCGCAAGAACGCGGCCGCCGTCTTTGCCTGCGCGCGGGCCGATGTCGACGATGAAGTCCGCCTCGCGCATCGTGTCCTCGTCGTGCTCGACCACGATCAGCGTGTTGCCGAGATCGCGCAGCGTCTTCAGCGTGGCGAGCAAGCGCGCGTTGTCGCGCTGGTGCAGCCCGATCGACGGCTCGTCCAACACGTAGAGCACGCCGACCAGCGACGATCCGATCTGCGTGGCAAGTCTGATGCGTTGCGCTTCGCCGCCCGAAAGCGTGGTGGCACTGCGGTCGAGCGTGAGATACTCGAGGCCGACATTGACGAGGAAGCCGAGCCTCGCCCGCAGTTCCTTCATGATCTGGCGTGCGATCTGTTCTTCACGCGCTGTCAGCGTCAGCTCTTGGACGAACGTCAGCGCCCGGTCCACAGGCAACGAGGTGAGCTTCGCGATGTTGAGGCCGCCGATGGTGACGGACAACGACTCGGGCTTCAAGCGCGCGCCGCCGCAAGCCGGGCACTTGATCGAAGTCATCAGTTTCTCGATCTCGGCCTTGACGTAGTCGGAGGATGTCTCTTCGTAGCGCCGGCGCAGCGTGGGGATCACGCCTTTGTACTGCGACTCGTACGTCCACTTCTTGCCCGCTTTGGTCCTGAACGTGAACGCGCGCTTTGAATCTAGCCCGTACAGGATGAGGTCGACCACGCTTTCAGGCAATTTGTTGACCGGCACCTCGATGCCGTAGCCCTCGGCTTTGAGGATTGCCGCGACTTGCTGGAAGTAGAACGCGTTCATCCCCGCCGAGAGGTTCTTGGTGAACGGCACGATCGCGCCTTCGCGCACGGCTTTCGTGCGGTCGGGGATCACGAGTCGCGGGTCGATCTCGATCTTCATGCCGAGCCCGGTGCATTCCGGACACGCGCCGAACGGCGAGTTGAACGAGAACATCCGCGGTGCGAGCTCTTCGAACGACAGCACGCAGTCGATGCATGCGAACTTCTCGGAGAAGTTGATCTCCTTCTGCGACTGCGATCCGGGCGGCGAGTGCAGCACGATCATGACGCCTTGCGTCAGCTTGAGCACGGTCTCGACCGAGTCGGTGAGACGTCGACGAAGGTCGGGTTTGATGACGAGCCGGTCCACGACGATTTCGACGCTGTGTTTCCGCTTCTTGTCCAGCGAGATTTTCTCGCGCAACTCGCGCATGACGCCGTCGACCCGCACGCGCGCGTAGCCGTCTTTCACAGCCTGCTCGAAGAGCTTCTGGTACTCGCCCTTCCGGCCGCTGACCATCGGGGCGAGCAGCTGCACGCGCGAACCCTCCGGCAACGTCAGCAGTTGCTCGACGATCTGCTCGGCCGATTGCGGCGTTATCGACTTAGCGCAATTCGGGCAGTGGGGAGCGCCGATGCGCGCATACAGCAGCCGAAGGTAGTCGTAGATCTCCGTGACCGTACCGACGGTCGATCGCGGATTGTGGCTCGCCGATTTCTGGTCGATCGAGATCGCGGGTGAAAGCCCTTCGATGTAATCGACGTCGGGCTTGTCCATCTGGCCGAGGAACTGGCGGGCATACGAAGAGAGCGACTCGACATAGCGGCGCTGGCCTTCGGCGTAGATCGTGTCGAACGCGAGCGAACTCTTGCCGGAGCCGGAGAGCCCGGTGATCACGATCAGCTGATTGCGCGGCAGCGTCAGGTCGATGTTCTTGAGGTTGTGCTCTCGCGCGCCTTTGATGACGATCGAATCCAAGCCGTGACGCTGCGGTACGGCCGCAGCGGGCACGGCATGGCGATGGGGTGTCTTACCATTTTTTCGATCTGCCATGGAGGACGTGATGAGTTCGGGCTGTGTCTGTGAGCGCCCTTGGTCGGCGCGGGAGGTGGCCGGATTTGCTCGAAGTCGTCTTTGAATGCGACAGCGCTGTCTGCTCTTATATATCGCGTCAACTTTTGTCATGCTTTTGGCCGCTGCTCGGCCGTGCACGGCCGACACCGCGATCGGCGTTCAAGCACTCGCGCTATCCGGACATCACTACGATCCGGGCAACAATCTGAACGGAAGCGGCGCGGGTGCGCTCTTCGAAATCACGCAGCGGTGGAAAGCGGTCCGTATCTACGTCGAAGGCATTCCGGTCGTCGACACGGCTCACACCGTAAGCCCTCGCTACGGTCCCTTGACGCAGAGCTTCGGATTATTCAACGCCGTCGCAAGCGCTCGGCTCGACCGGGGCGGGCACTTCTGGGCCGGAATCGGGAGCGGCATCCTCGCGCAGCGCACGCCATTCCTGAATTATCCTTTTAATGGGTGGGATCAGGTCAACGCGTCGCGATTGGCCGGGGCGCGCTACGAACTGCAAACCTTTTGGCCGTCGCGTGGCCCTACGTTTTGGGACCTCTCACTCGCAGGCGTACCGCGCATGCACGGAACGGACTATCTCACCGTCAACTTCCCGGGCGGTGTGATCCATCGATCCGAGGGCGAGACGGCGGCGCTCACCGATATCGCCGCTGATTATGGGATCCGACACGGCCGGTTCGAGTACTCGCTCGGCCTTCGTTGGATCAATTTCTCTGCGAATTTCGTCACGGGCAGAGCGGCAGACAGAAACGTCGGCGCGGGGCCGACGCTCAAGGTGCTCTGGATTATCTGAACGGCCGACGATCGTCGGCCCGTCGACTTCCGCACGGCATGCCCCGCGAGGACGCTCCTTCGCTCGCATCCAGCTCGCTACGTCGCTCGATTCGCTCGTCGCTCTCGCCATCCGTGGCTTCGCTCCTCGTTCAACGCCTCGCTTGGGCATGCCGTGCGTTCGTCGTCGGCCGCGTATATCGCCTCGGCATCGCTGGCGATGTCGATAGCCGGGGCGTCTGAGGCGGCGAAAGCCGCCGAAGTCGAGCGGCGGAAATAGACTATCCCGATGTTCCGCCGCGTCCCCCGCGAAGACATCGCCGGGGATGCCGAGGCACGCAAAAAAAGAGGGCCGACGTAAAGTCGGCCCCTTCAAAGCGGTCCCGTTGGATGATCCTAGTGGAACGTGTACGTGTAGTCCGTGCTCGTATCGCCCGTGTCTACTTTGAAGAACGATTTCTTCGCAAAGTTGCAGTCGCTGTCGGCATGTTTCAAGGTGAAGGCCGTGCTCGGATCGACGCAGTTGTCGTAGTCGCCGGTCCACGTGTGCTGGTCACCGTCAGCGAAGAGATAATAATAGCGGTTGTCGAGGTCTTTCCCGATGGGCGTGGCGCATTCTCCGTCGGCGAGATTCCACCATCCCTCGCTGACCCAGCCGTCATCGTCGCTTCCATAGTATGCGATCGCCACGGCGATTTTTTCGCCGGATTGATTGCAGACGCGGAAACTCGCGAGTGCGGGCGCCGGATGCAGCGCCGTGAGTGCGAAGAACGCGATCGCGCCGACAGCGGCGACGGCGATGTGCTTGAACATGCTTGTTCCTCCCCAGTCGTGTGTTCGTCTCATACGACTAGAGGTAGGTATGGCAAATTTCACTCGTGCGCGAATTGTGATAGCGCGCACGCCGCCGAGGAAAGGAATCGAGCTTACGCTATGCGCTCGAGCGCTTGAGGCAGGTCGCGCATCGAGGCGATGACCGCTTCCGCCGGCCGAGCGCCGGCCGGCGGCGGATCGCCGTGAGGGTTGACCCAGACCGCGCGCATCCCGGCAGCGTGCGCGCCTTCGACGTCGCGATTGAAGCGATCGCCGACCATCACGCTCTCGTCGGCTGCGACCTCTAGCAGACGCATAGCATAATGGAAGACAGCCGGATCGGGTTTCACCATGTCCAAGTCGCCGGCCATGACGACGTGATCGAAGAAGCGGCCCAATTCGAGCGGCGCGACGCGCGCTTCGTGCGTCTCGGTGAACCCGTTCGTTATGATGGCGAGGCGATATCGATTGTGCAAAGCTGCCAAAACGGGAACTGCATCGGGGAAGTACTCGACCCGTTCCGCGCGGATCGCGTCGTAGCGGCGAGCAAGCGCTCCGGCAAGCGCGGAATCATCTATGCCGAAAGTCTGAAGCGCGCGCCGCCACATCGCCCGCCTTATGCCGCCCTTGGGTGGCTGTCCGGCACCGGGACTAAGACCTTCCCAAAACGCGATCGCCGCATCGAGATACGCCTTCGCGAGCTCCGCCGGCGCGATCCCGCGGTCCGCCGCAAGTTCTCGCGCGACGAGTTCGGCGCAGCGCTCGGTCGAGATAGTATCATCCACGAGCGTGTCATCTAAATCGAAGAAAATTGCCCGCAACATGCCGTCCCACCAATGCGTCAGCGGGTCGCAAAGGCCCTTGACCAAAGGGGCGATAAAAGCACAATGACTTCGACGCTCGGGTCGAGTATAGCGGCACCATGACGATTTCAGTTCGCGCGACAAAAATAAGCTTGAAACCTATTCTCCCGGCTGCGCTTTTGGCGGCGACGATCGTCGCGTCCGGCTGCGCCCATCGCGGTGCAGGCGGCATGCCCGGCGGATTCGCATTTCCCGTGTCGGCAGCGCCGATCAAGCGCGGCGACATCGCGCAGACCTTTCGCGTGACGGGCACCGTCGCGCCGCTGCAGACAGCTGCGCTCTCGTCAGTCGCATCGGGCACGATACTTTTGGTGAACGGTCAGATCGGCCAACACGTGTCGCAGGGTCAGCTCCTCGTCAAGATCGACGACAGCATTCTGCAGGCGGAACTGCGCCAGAACCAGGCGCTGTTGGAAGCCGCTCAGGCGCACTATGCCTCAGTACAGGCAAACGCGACCGGCACTATGTCGAGCGCCAATGCCGGACTGGCTTCAGCGCAAAGCGCCGCTTCGACCGCCGACTCGACATACCAACGCGACCGCGCGTTGTTCAAGCAAGGTTTTGTCTCGCAGCAGGCGCTGGACGAAGCGCAATCTGCCGCTGCGGCTGCCGACGCTGCTCTCCGGTCTGCACAAGTAGCGGCCGCGAACGCCAATCTATCGCCGCAAGGACCGAGTTCGGCCGTCGCGGATCTGCGCAACGCGAAAGCGGCGGTGGACACGGCGTCGGCGGCCGTCGAAACAGTTCTCAGCCAGATCGATCAGACGAACGTGCGCGCGCCGTTCGATGGCGTCATCGTCAATCGCGCAGTCGATCCGGGTTCGCTCGCAGCTCCCGGAACGCCGCTGATGGAAGTCGACCAACTGAATCCGGTCTACGTCAATGTCGGCGTATCCGGAGACGGGCTGACCTACGTCCACTCGGGCACGCCGGTCGCGATAACCGTCGGCTCGATTCCGGGCCGCACGTGGAACGGAACGGTTTCGTACTTCAACTTGGCGGCCGATCCGGGCACGGCGTCGTATACGGCGCGCATCCGCATCTCGAATCCAGATCTCGCACTGCGCGGCGGCATGGTCGCGCAAGCGGCGTTCGTACAAACGCGCAAGAGTGCCGTGCTGCTCGCGCCGACTGCATCCGTCTATCAGACCGACACCGGCTACTCGATGTTCATCATCGATAAGGGCATGTCGAAGGTCGTTCCGGTCGATGTCGGTATTCAGAACGACGACTTCACCGAAGTCAGCGGCGCGGGCCTTGCGCCAAACGTTATGGCGATCTTGAACCACGCAGCCACGCTCCAGCCCGGCATGCCGGTGCAGCCGATACCATCGGGCGGCGGGGGTCCTCCGGCCGGCGGAGCGCCGGGCAAAGCACACGGCACAAAGCCGCAAGGCAGCGGACAACCGAAGGGCGGATACCACTAACCGATGCAATTCTTCATCACGCGGCCGATCTTCGCATCGGTGTGTTCGGCGGTCATTCTCCTAGCTGGCGCGCTATCGATTCCGTCCCTGCCCGTGGCGCAGTACCCGAACATCTCTCCGCCACAAGTCTCCGTGCAATCCGAGTACATCGGCGCGAACGCAGAGACCGTGGAGACGTCGGTCACTAACCCTCTTGAAGCCAGCATCAACGGCGCCGAGGGCATGCGCTACATGTCGTCGAGCAGCACGGCGGACGGCGCGAGCTCCATCACCGCCACATTCGACCTCGGCCGCGACCCGGACAAAGCCGCGCAAGACGTTCAGACGCGCGTCAACGAGGCGCAAGGTCTACTGCCGGCTCAGGTCAAGCAGACCGGCATCATCGTCAGCAAGAACTCGTCGTCGTTCGTGATGGCGCTTGCGATCACGTCGGACAATCCGAAGTACGACAGCCTGTTCTTGAGCAACTACGCGGACCGCTACGTCACAGAAGCACTGCAGCGCGTGAAAGGCGTCGGCAGCGTCCTCGTGTTCGGCGAGCGCAAGTACGCGATGCGGCTGTGGCTCGACCCCAACAAGTTGCAGTCGTACGGCTTGACGGCCGACGACGTCACGACGGCGCTCTCCGAACAGAACGTCCAGGTCGCGGCCGGACAAGTGGGCGCAGCGCCGTCGCCAACCGGCCAGCCTTACACGCTCAACGTGCGTGTTGCCGGCCGACTTACAACGCCGGCCCAATTCGCGAACATCGTCGTCAAGAGCGGCACCGGTTACATGGTGCGCGTCTCCGACATCGGCCGCGTCGACCTCGGAGCGCAGGATTACTCAACGAATCTGAAGTTCGACGGCAAGACGGCGATCGGCATCGGAATCCTGCAGTTGGCGAACGCGAATTCGCTCACTGTTTCGCAGGGCGTCAACGACGCGATGGCGCGCCTCGCGAAAGATTTCCCGCCGGGAGTTCGCTACGACATCGCGTTCGATGCGACGACCTTCGTCGACGAATCCATCCATGAAGTGCTGCAGACGCTGGCGCTCGCGATCTCGCTTGTCGTCCTCGTGATCTTCCTTTTCTTACAGGATTGGCGCGCCACGCTCATCCCCGCGTGCACGATCCCGGTTTCGCTGCTCGGCACGTTCGCGTTGCTCAAGGCCTTCAATTTCTCCATCAATACGCTCACGCTCTTCGGCCTGACGCTGGCCACCGCATTGGTCGTGGACGACGCGATCGTCGTCGTGGAGAATATCGTCCGCTACATCCACGAGCACAAGAAAACGGCAAAAGAAGCTGCGCCGTTGGCTATGGCCGAGATCGCGAGCGCGGTCATCGCGACATCGCTTGTGCTGCTCGCCGTTTTTGTGCCGGTGGCATTCTTCCCAGGGACGACGGGCGAGCTCTACAAACAGTTCGCGCTCACAATCGCATCCACGATCACGATCTCCGCATTCACAGCATTGACTCTAGCGCCCGCGCTCGCGGCAGTTCTGCTCGAAGGCGAAGCGCCGAGCCACAACGCGTTCATGCGCGCCGTCGGCGGCTTCATACAGCGCGTCCGCGATTTCTACAAGCGCTTGCTGCCCGGCATCGTGCGTCAGCGCGCCTGGGTGCTGTCGATCTTCGTCGTGCTCCTTGTTGCGACGGTCTTCATGTTCAAGATCGTGCCCACTGGTTTCATCCCCGATGAAGACCAGGGCTACTTCATCGTCGTCGCGCAGGGACCGCCGGGCTCGCCGCTCGAGTACACAGACAAGATCATGGCCCAAGCCTATGCGGTCTGCAAATCCGAGCCGGACGTCACCGACGTGTTCAGCGTCTCGGGCTTCTCATTCTTCGGGTCGGGCGCGAACAACGGCATCATGTTCGGCAAGTTCAAGCCGTGGTCTGATCGCCGACGGGGGGATCAATCCGCGCAGGCGATCATCGGACGGATCAGTGGCAAGCTGTTCGGCATCACGGGCGCATCGGTGTTCGCGTTCAACCCGCCGGCCATTCAGGGCGCGGGCAATATCGGCGGCTTCGACTTGGAAGTGGAAGATCAAGGCAACCTCGGCATACCGGCCCTAGCCCAGACCGCCGGCACGATCGAGTATCGCGCCAACACCGACATTTCGCCCCGCGGCACTCCGCTGTTGAACTCCGTCTTCACGACCTTCCGCGCAGATAGCCCGCAACTCGAGTTGAACATCGACCGCGATGCCGTACAGGCGCTGCACGTGAAGTTGAGCGACGTCTTCGACACGCTGCAGGTGATGCTCGGCTCGGATTACGTGAACGATTTCAACTACCAGAACAAGTCGTACCGCGTCTACGTGCAGGCGGATGCGCCGTACCGCTCGCGGATCGAAAACCTCAATAACTACTACGTGAAGAACACCTCAGACGCAATGGTGCCGCTGAGCTCGTTCATGACCGTGACGCGCACGCTCGGTCCACCTGGTATCTACCACTATAACTTGTTCCGCTCGATCGAATTCAACGGCAATCCGGGTCCGGGCGTGTCCTCCGGCCAGGCGATCGAAGAGATGCAAAAGCTGATGGGCCAGATACTGCCCCACGGCATGACCTACGATTGGACTGGCACATCGCTCGATCAGATCGAGGCCGGCAGCGTCACGATCGTCATCTTCGGATTGGCGGTGGTGTTCGTATTCCTCGTGCTCGCGGCGCAATACGAAAGCCTGGTGGATCCGCTTATCATCATCATGGCCGTGCCGCTCGCTATCTTGGGAGCGCTGGGCGCCGTCTTCTTGCGCGGCACGCAGAACGATATCTTCTGCCAGGTCGGCCTGGTCATGCTCGTGGGCCTTGCGAGTAAGAACGCGATTCTCATCGTACAATTCGGTAATCTCCTGAGGAGTCAGGGCGTCCCTGTTGCGCAAGCGGCGCTGCAAGCGGCGCAGACACGGTTGCGGCCTATCTTGATGACGTCGTTCGCGTTCATCTTCGGCATCATGCCGCTGGTCTTCGCGAGCGGCGCCGGACAGAACAGCCGGCATTCGCTCGGCACCGCGGTGGTGGGCGGCATGCTCGTCTCCACACTGCTGAACCTGGTCATCATCCCTCTGCTGTACATGATCATCGCGGGCGCCGAAGATCGATTCCGCGAGCGCCGCGCTCGGCGGGCAGAGCAAGCCTCGGAGTAGGTGGCCGCACTAACTCCCGCGGTCAGCGAGCCGTCTCATGTCGAGATGCAGCCGCGTTCGCTCGCGCTCGTCTCCGCGACCGTCATGCTCGGCGTTATCATGGCGATCATCGACTCGACGATCGTCAACGTCGCGCTCGACAAGATCGCCGGCAATCTCGGCGCATCCATCGACGAGGTGGCGTGGGTCGCGACCGGCTATATCCTGTCGGCGCTCATCGTCATGCCGCTCAACGGTTGGTTGACTGCGACGCTCGGCCGCAAGCGATTCTACGCGATCTGCGTCGCGATCTTCACGATCGCGTCGTTCTTGTGCGGCACCGCCACGAATATCTGGCAACTCGTCTTCTACCGGGTCATCCAAGGGTTCGGCGGCGGAGCGCTGCAGCCGACCGCGCAGGCGATCATGTTCGAATCGTTTCCGCGCGATCAGCGCGGCAAGGCGATGGCGATCTTCGGCATGGCAGCTATGGCCGGTCCTGCGATCGGCCCGCTGCTCGGCGGATACCTCGTGGCCAACTACGATTGGCCGTTGATATTCCTCATCAACATCCCGCTCGGCATCATCGCGTTCCTTATGACGCTCGCGTACATCGAAGATCCGCCGTACCGAGTGAAGCCTGAAGGGTCGTTCGACTATATCGGCCTCGGTTCGATGGTGCTCGGACTTGGTTCGCTCCAATACGTGCTCGAGCGAGGCCAGCACGACGACTGGTTCAACTCTCCCACGATCGTGATCTTGAGCATCACGGCGGTCGGTGGGCTTGTCACGTTCATCGCACGCGAGATCATGACTCGCTATCCGCTGGTGGACTTGCGCATATTCGCGAATCGATCGTTCGCCGCAGGCAATGTGATCAGCATCGTGTCCGGTTTCGGTCTTTTCGGGCTGAGTCTCGTCCTGCCGTTGTTCATGCAGACGCTCTTGGGTTGGGATGCGTGGCAGACCGGCGTCGCGCTTCTGCCCGGCGCGATCGCGACAGCCGTGAGCATGGTCGTGGTCGGCAGGCTTTCGTCGCATATCGACGCGCGGTTGCTCATGGGCGCCGGTCTGATCGTGTTCGGTATCGGTTCGTGGGTGATGGGTTATCTCTCTCAGGACGCGGGCTACTGGGATATCTTCTGGCCGCGCGCAGCGCAAGGATTCGGCATCGGTCTGCTGTTCGTTCCGCTCACTGTCGTCACCATGTCGTCCGTGCCGCTCAATCAAACGGCAAGCGCCTCCGGCCTGCTCACGCTCGTCCGCCAGCTCGGCGGAAGTTTGGGAATCGCCGCGTTGACGACGTACCTGCAGACGGATACGGCAACCGTGTACGCGGGTTTGTCGTCGGGCGTCAACACCGGACGGGCCGTGGTCGGTCAGACGCTCGCCCAGTTGCAGGCGCTTTTCGAGCAGCACGGTTATGCGGCGGCGCAAGCGCATGCGCTTGCGCTTGCGCAAATCGCGCAGATGACCCAATCCGACGCAAACGCGATCGCGTACGAAAACTTGTTCCGAATATCCGGCGTGTTGTTCTTCGTCTCGTTGTTGGCGCTGCTGCTCTTGGCAAATCCTAAGGTTCGCGGTGGTGCCCCCGCACAACAGGTGATTGCGGCGGATTGAAGGCAGTGCGACGTGGGAATGTTAAGTTTCACTCCCTTCTCATCAAGCGGACGCTTGTCTGGAGTACGATGCTTGAAAACGTAGGGCGACTGTCGAGGAATGCAATGATCAGTAAGAATTATCGCGTGTCATCGGTTCTGTCCGCCGCCTCTCTTGTCGCAGCGTGCGCGTTGTTCGCCGGCTGCGGTGGTTCCGGCGGCGGCGGAATTCCGGTCGGACCAACGCCGCCGCCAAGCAACGGTTCGATGTACATCACCGACTCGAGTGGGGCCGGCGATCAGATCCTTGTCTTTCCAGAGTCCGCCAACGGCGGCCCGGCTCCGACGCAGCAGATCACCGGCACGTCGACAGGCCTTTCGATTCCCTTGGGCGTTGCCGTCGATAGCGCGGGTAACATCTGGGTAACCAACTCCAACACCAGCAGCATCACAGAATACGCGCCAGGCTCGAACGGAAATCAGGCGCCGATCAATACGGTCATCGGGAATGCAACGGGACTTTCGCAGCCGATCGGTATCTGGATCGATTCATCTCAACACGTGTGGGTGGCGAATTTTGGTAACAATAGCGTAACCGAATACGGTCCAAATCCAAGTGGAAATCAGGCGCCGATCGCCACAATCGCGGGGGCCGCGACGACGTTGAATCAGCCCGCTTATCTCACTGTTGACACCAATGGCAATGTCTACGTCACGAACTTCAACGGCAACAACATAGCGATCTATGCCCCGGGTGCCAGCGGCAACGCCGCGCCGTTTGTCTCTTTCGGCGGAAATTGTTTCTCACCAGCCGGCATTGCGCTCGACGCCTCGGGCCACATTTACGCCTCGTGTCAGGCGGATTACACCGTTCGCGAGTACACTGCGCTTAACGGAACGAGCCGGCCCACGCAGATCCGCGGACTAGGAATTATGTCGGCCAATCCCAACCTGTACAATCCGTCCGGCATCGCCGTGAATTCGCTCGGCACACTGTTCGTAGCGAACACCGGGATAGTCGGCAATGCATTCGGCTACATCACGGTCTACGGACCGAACTACAACAACGCGTCACTTCCGGGTGCGACGGTCGGCGGCGGCAACAGCTTCCTGATCCGGCCGGCTGGCATCGCGGTGCACTAAGCCTGAAGGGGCCGACTTTATGTCGGCCCCCTTTACGTTCGCTAGGGCCGACAGAAGTCGGCCGCTTCATTTACCGTCGTAGTAGGGCAAGCATCGCTTGCCCTGAATTGCAGCGGCATGGCGACGAACGATCGCGGCATCCTGCTCTTGCAATGTCCAGATCGGCCGGGTGTGGTCGCGTCGGTATCCGGTTTTCTCTACGAGCACGGCGGTGACATCATCCGCGCCGATGAGCACCGCGATCCCGACTCTGACACGTACTTTATGCGCGTCGAATGGGGCCTCGACGGATTTCAACTTCCCCCGCCGGACTTCGCGCGCGAATTCGAACCGGTGGCACGGGAATTCGGGATGCAGTGGCGCATCGCGAAAAGTTCCGACCGGCCCGGGGTCGCGATCTTCGTCTCGAAGTCCGGCCATTGTCTCGCGGACCTGCTCTATCGTCACCAGATCGGTGAATTGCCCTGCCAGATCAAGCTCGTGATCGGCAATCACGACGAGCTGCGCAAATTGACCGAGTTCTACGGCATTCGCTTCGAGCTCGTACGTGGCACGCCGAAGGGCGAGGTCGAGGGCTCACTCCATCGGCTGCTCGACGAGAGCGCAATCGATCTCGTCGTCCTTGCCCGCTACATGCAGATACTCTCAGATGTTCTGGTCGGGCAGTATGCGGGGCGCATGATCAACGTCCACCATTCGTTCTTGCCCGCGTTTGTCGGCGCGAAACCCTACCACCGTTCGTACGAACGCGGCGTCAAACTCATCGGCGCGACCAGCCACTACGTGACGGCGCAGCTCGACGAGGGTCCGATCATCGAACAAGATGTCGTGCGCGTCTCCCATCGCGATTCACTGGAGTCGATAGTCCGCAAGGGCGGCGACGCCGAACGTGCGGTGCTCACGCGGGCCGTGCGTTGGCACGTCGAAAATCGCATCATGGTGCACGGCAACAAGACCGTCGTCTTCTCTTAGCTGCTATCTAGACAACCCACCGACCAGTTGGACTTGGTGCTCATGGACCGTGTGTTCAGTGAGTCTTTTTCATCATTCTTGCGCGACTGGCACGAACTTCGGATGCTACGCGAGCGGCTGCGGAGTAGACTAAGCCGGTTGGTCGTGCGCGTGAGACACCATGCGCCGGTCAAGTCAATCGCTTCACTCATTAGTCGAAGGAGAACTGAATGCAATCGAAATCTTGGCGGACGCTGTTAGCGGTCGCCGCTGTGACCGCGTCTGCGGGCGTTCTCGCGGGCGGGTTGGCATTGGGGCCGGCGCTCGCGAACGGTGATTCGGTCAAGTTGGGGCCGTTCACGATCGTCACATGTACGAGCGCGTCGCCCTGTCAGCAATACAACAACGACGGTGTCGGGCCAGGCCTCGAAGGCAAAACTGGCAAGGGCATGGGCCTCGAAGGCATCGCGACCAAGGGCTCGGGCGTCGTCGGGTTGTCCACAAGCGGCGCCGGCGTCGACGGCAATAGTCAGACGGGCAATGGCGGCCAATTCGGCAGCGATGCCGGCGGGTACGGTGTCTACGCGATCAGCTTCGGCAGCGACGCTATCTACGCTGACGCGGACGGCGGAAGTGCGTTCGATGGCATCGTCGGATCGTCGTCCGGTCAAGGCTATGGCGTCCTCGGGATCTCGTTGACAGCCAACCCCGCTATTTTCGCGCAAGCCGGAACAGGCGAAGGTCTTACGGCGTCGGCAGATGTCGCGGGTGATTCGGCGATCTTTGCAAGCAACTCGGCCTCGGGCGGCCGCGGCGCCGAAATCGAGGCGCCCTACATCGGCATCCTTGGGCGCAGCAACGCCTTTCCGCTCGACCTGACGGACCTGTCAAACAATACGCTGTTCTACGTCGACAATGCGGGCGATGTCTTCTACCACGGCACGCTCAACACGTTCACGCCGACTCGCGATGGCAGAACGGTGAACGCCTACGGCTCCAAGACAACGTCACCGACCGTCGAAGACGACGGCACGGGGCAGCTCGTCAACGGTCAGGCCATCGTTCGGCTTGATGACGCGTTCGCACAGACCATCGACGCGCGTTCGGCGTATCACGTGATGCTGACGCCGGACGGCGACACGCGCGGACTCTACGTCGCGAGCAAAGCGCCTGGCTACTTCGTCGTGCGCGAAGTGCAAGGCGGCCGCGGAACGCTCGCGTTCGACTACCACATCTACGCGCCCGCGCTCGGCTCCGCCGGAACGCGCATGGCGTTCGTGGCCAACACACGCGTGGGACCGAACGCTCCTCTCGTCCACCTCAAGATCCCGGTTCGCAGGCGGACGCCCCCAGCATTTCCCAAACCCTAGTCGGTAGACGATGGCAAGCGTTGCTTGCCTTACTACGAACTCCGAGCTGAAGGGGCCGACTTTATGTCGGCCCTCGTTTCTTGCCCTACTACGCGAACGTCACGCGCTGCGGGGCTTGGCCGTCCTGCAATCCTTGAGCAAATGCCGCATCGAGCGCTGCTTGGTCGTTGAATCCCAACACCGAAAGTCCGAGCGGTTCGTTCGGCCGCACGCTCCAAAGATCGATGACGATCTTTTTCTTCTCGCCGAGAGTCTTCGTCGCTAGATTATTCACGGTGTCGGCAAGCTTGAGGTCGTCTTCGAGGATCTTCTGCTGCATGACGTCGTAACTCGCAAACGCGATCTGAGCGATGTTGTTCGCGGTTTGCTGGCGCGGCTTTGTGTCAGACGGATCCATGAAGACGACGGTCACGTCTGTCGCACCGGCGTCGACAGCGAGGCCGATCGGCGTGTTGTTCGCGACGCCGCCATCGACGTAGTCGAACGCGATCGAGCCCGCGGGCGCGAAGTTGACCGGGGTGAACGCGCCCGGAATCGCGGCGGACGCGCGCACGGCGCTGTTGTATGTCTCGGCCATCAGGGGAAACCGCGTCGCCCCAGCCTTGCCGGCGAACGTCGCTTGAATCGCGGCGCGGCTCGCGTGGAATCGGAAGAATCCTTCGGTCGTGCCGCGCGTCAGATTGGTGCCGGTGACCACGAGCGTCGTCGGCGACGCCTGAAGCTTCTGCCAGTCGAGGCAGTCTTGCAATATCTGGACGACGGGATCCGAGCTGACCGCACCGCGCAATCTCATAAGGTTGGCCGGCGCGCCGAGCGCGCGATAGTCGTGCCAGAGATGAAGGAGGTCGCCGATCTTCTTGAAGGCGTTGTCCGTTCCGACGGTGCCGACCGTTGCAACCATGTCCTTGAGGATGCCGACCTGCGGGATGTAGCGGATGATATCGCGCGCCGCGATCCCATGCCATAGGCGGCCGAGCGCATCTATGTCGCCCTGCGCGACGAGCGATGCGTTGATCGCCCCGATCGACGTGCCACAGACGATGTCGAATTGATTCGTTTTGCAGAGCGATGTGACAACACCGGCTTCGTAAGCCCCGCGCGCCCCGCCGCCGCTCAGTACCAAAGCTCTCATTGCTGATTCACCTTTCGACTATTTGGCAAAAGCGCGCGTTCTTGACCGACCGGCGCATCCCCATGATATACTTCGAGTGAGTTCATGGCAATGCGCGAAATCATTCTGCCGGAGACCAAGCCGGCGCTCGAGTGGATCAACGGGCGGGTCGTTCAAAAGGTGAGCCCGCAGCGCAAGCACGCTCTCGCGCAGACAACTTTCGCGGCGGCGCTTAATGCTTGGGCTCGGCTGGCCGGTTCGGGCATGGTTGGTACAGAATGGAACTTTCAAATCGCGCCACCCGGTGAGGAGCGCCGACCGCTCGTTCCCGATGTCGCCTTCCTATCGTACGAGCTTTTGCCGTACTCCGTTCAATTGGAGACCGAAGTTCCGCGTATCGCACCCGACGTTGCCGTCGAAATCCTGTCTCCGGATGATCGCCTAAAGGACGTGGAAGAAAAAGTGCGCGTTTATCTCGCGTCGGGCACGCGAGCGGTCGTGCTCGTGGACACGGCCGAGCAGATCGTGACGATTCACGAAACGGCCGGTTCGCTGCGGCTGGATCGCTTCGACGTGTTCCAACACGATAGTCTGCCCGGCTTCAACATGCCCGTGATCGACCTGTTCACACCGCCTCAGCCGAAGTAGTTCAGCCGGTGTAGCCCAACCGAAGTAATTGGCACGATGCGGCCCACATGAAGTCGGCCCCCGCGCGCGCCCGCGTTAGAAGAGCGCGGCTTCGCGCACTTTCTGACCGAAGATCGAGGGCGCTTTCTTGGACAATGTCGAGTCGCCGCCGTCCGGAAGCTGCTTGCGCAATTCCCACAGCTCATCGCGCAACGCCGCGGCCTTTTCGAACTCCAGCTTCGCAGCCGCCTCGCGCATCTCGCGATCGAGTTTCGTGATGGTCGCCATGAGCACGTCGCGCGGCACGTCCTTGAGCACGCGCCGCGACTTCGTCTCCGACGATTCGTACGCCGCAGACAAGATGTCGCGCACAGATTTGCGGATCGACTGCGGATCGATCCCGTGCTCGGTGTTATAGGCGACTTGTCGGGCACGCCGCCGCTCGGTCTCGGACATCGCGCGCTCCATGGATGCGGTCACGTTGTCCGCGTACATGAGCACCATGCCGCTCACGTTGCGCGCCGCACGCCCGATCGTCTGGATGAGCGACGTCTCAGAGCGAAGATAGCCCTCTTTGTCGGCGTCGAGGATCGCGACGAGCGAGACCTCCGGCAGATCGAGACCCTCGCGCAAGAGATTGATGCCTACTAGGCAATCGAACTCACCCAACCGCAGGTCGCGCAGGATCGCGATGCGTTCGAGCGTTTCGATCTCGGAATGAAGGTAGCGTGCGCGCACGCCCGCCTCGAGCATGTAGTCGGTCAGATCCTCTGCCATTTTCTTGGTCAGCGTCGTGATTAGTGTGCGCTCGCCGGCTTCCGCGCGCGTGCGCACTTCTTCCATCAGATCGTCCACCTGGCCGGCGGTCGGGCGACGGACGATCATCGGATCGACGAGACCGGTCGGCCTGATGATTTGCTCGACTATCTGCGAGGCGTTCGTGCGCTCGTATTTTCCCGGCGTCGCCGAGACGTACACGACTTGGTTGAGGTGTTTGTCGAACTCGTCAAATGTGAGGGGTCGGTTGTCGAGCGCCGATGGGAGCCTGAAGCCATACTCCACGAGCGCCTCTTTGCGCGAGCGATCTCCCTGATACATGCCGTGCACTTGCGGCAGCGTCACGTGTGACTCGTCCACGAACAGCAGCCAGTCGTCAGGAAAGAAGTCGAGCAGGCAGAACGGCGTCTGACCCGGCGCGCGGCCTGTCAGATGGCGCGAATAATTCTCGATGCCGTTGCAGTAGCCGAGTTCGCGCAGGCTATCCAGATCGTTGCGCGTGCGCATCTCGAGGCGCTGCGCTTCCAGCAGCCGGCCTTCGCTCTTGAAAAACGCCAAACGATCCTTCAGCTCTTCTTCGATCGAGAGGCATGCGCGGCGCAGCTTCTCTTCAGGCGTGATGAAATGTTTCGCCGGAAAAACCGTCAGGCTGTCGACCTCTTCGATGAGCTCGCCTGTCACTTGATTGATGCGCGCGATACTCTCGACTTGGTCGCCGAAGAAATCCAAGCGCGTGACGATCTCGTCGTCGACCGCGACGAACTCGAGCACGTCGCCGCGCACTCGGAACGTGCCGCGGACCATCGCGATGTCGTTGCGCGTGTACTGCATGTCCACGAGCTTGCGCAGCAGCTTGTCGCGATCGAATTCTTGGCCGCGTCGCAGGCTGAGCGACATCTCCATATAGTCGGACGGAGATCCCAAACCGAAGATGCACGAGACGGATGCGACGATGAGCGTGTCGGGCCGCGTCAGCAGCGACTGCGTCGCGGAATGCCGGAGCCGCTCGATCTCGTCGTTGATGGACGAGTCCTTCTCGATATACGTGTCCGACGACGGGATGTACGCCTCCGGCTGGTAGTAGTCGAAATAGGAGACGAAATACTCGACCGCGTTGTTGGGGAAGAATTCTTTGAACTCGCCGCAGAGCTGCGCGGCGAGCGTCTTGTTATGGCACAGGACCAGCGTGGGTTTCTGGACCGCTTCGACCGTCCAGGCCATCGTCGCGGTCTTGCCGCTCCCCGTCACACCTAAGAGCGTCTGCGCGCGGTCGCCGCGGCGGATGCCATCGGCCAAGCCGGCGATCGCCTGCGGCTGGTCTCCGGAGGGAGAAAACGGGGACACGACTTCGAATTTCGGCACAGCGCGGCGCTCCATCGCCAGGGGTTTGCTGGAAGGCTTCGTAGAACTCCATGTGGCGCCTGCGGCTTACGACTCTGGCCTGGTTCCGGTCGCTCAGACCGCGGTGGCGATTGGGCAAGCGATGCTTGCCTTCCACAGGGAGAACCGCTGTTATGGCTACGGCAAAACCGGTCCTCTTCTCGGGCACGTCCAATCCTGCGCTCGCTGAAGATATCGCCAAGAGTTTAGGCACGCGCCTCGGTAAGGCGCTCGTTACGACGTTTGCCAACGACGAACGCCGCATCGAGATCCACGAGAACGTGCGCGGCGCCGATGTCTTCGTGATCCAGTCCATCTGCAAGTCGGCCGACGGCCTATGCGGCGTGAACGACTCCATGATGGAGATGCTGCTGATGATCGACGCTCTGCGCCGCGCATCGGCTCAGCGCATCACGGCGGTGATCCCGTACTACGGCTACGCCAAGCAAGACAAGAAGACCAAAGGCCGCGAGCCGATCTCTGCAAAGCTGATCGCCAATCTGCTCGTCACGGCCGGTGCCGACCGCATCGTGACCGTCGATCTGCACGCCGCGCAGATCCAAGGCTTCTTCGACCAGCCGGTGGATAATCTCACCGCGAGCTACATCCTCGCGAACCACCTCATCAATTCCAAGAAGATGCAGGGCCCGGGAATCGTCGTGGTCTCGCCCGATGCCGGCGGCGTCGCGCGCGCCGAGGCGTTCGCTAAGCGCCTGCAGGCAACCGTGGCCATAGTCTTCAAGCGCCGGCCGCGGCCGGACGTCAACGAGGTCAGTGAAGTCGTCGGCGATCTTCAAGGCAAGACGGCAGTGATCATCGACGATATGATCTCAACGGGCGGCACGCTCGTCAAAGCGGCCGAGGCGCTTTTGGAGCGCGGTGCGCTATCGGTCGTCACGTGCGCCACGCACGGCATCTTCGCCGGTGACGCCGCGAAGAAGTTCAACGATTCGCCGATCGCAGAGGTCATCGTGACGAACACGATTCCGGTTCCGCATGACATCCGCGGCGAGAAGATCAAAGTGTTGTCTGTCGCGCCGATGCTGGCCGAGACGATCAAGCGCATCAGCACCAACCGCTCGATCTCAGAACTCTACGAAGAGCAAGAAGGCGAACTCGCTGCAAACCAGCGCACCGGCTCGCTGTTCGACAAACTTTCGGTCGGTGAGCCGGCGTCGCTCGCGCATCGCCCGTAAACACACAAGCGTAAAGGAACATAATGGAACAGATCACCCTTGCCGCAAAGCCTCGTACGGCCATCGGCACCAAATCCGTCAAGCGCCTGCGCGAAGAAGGCAAGGTGCCGGGCATCGTCTACGGTCGAGCGTTCGGCGAGGCCGTCGCGATCGTGATCGAAGCGAAAGACTTGCGCGCGGCCCTGAGCCACGGCGCACACTCCGTCATCAATCTGGAGATCGACGGCCGCAGCGCCACGCCGGTTCTGCTGCACGAGCGGCAGCTCGATCCCATCACGAAGCATCTGCTGCACGTCGACCTCCACGCGGTCGACCTCAACGAAGAAGTCGAGACGATGGTGCGCATCGTCGCGATCGGCACCGCGGCAGGCGTGAAAGAAGGCGGCATCCTCGACATCGTGGCGCGCGAAGTCACGGTGGCCGCGCTACCCGGAAGCATTCCCGACCATATCGAAGTCGACGTTCGCGATCTCAATATCACGGATGCCATCCACATCCGCGAATTGCCGGTCATCGAAGGAGTCCGGTATGTAGACGAGCCCGATGACGTCGTCATCGCCGTGCTCCCGCCGTCGAAGGTTGAGGAAGTCGCTCCGGTGGCTGCGGTCGGCGAACCGGTCGTGGCCGAACCGGAGCTCATCGGCAAGAAGCCGGTGGAGGAACCGGAAGCCTGATCGGGGCGTAGTCGCGCATGCGGTTGATCGTGGGCCTCGGCAATCCCGGGGCCCAATACGTTCGCACTAGGCACAATATCGGATTTCGAATCGTGCGCGCCGTCGCGGCTTCCGAACAGCTGGACGCGTGGCGCTCCCGATTTGACGCCCGCCTCGTGCAGGCGCCGGCGCTTGACGCGCTGCTCGTATTGCCGCAGACGTATATGAACGCATCGGGCGATGCGGTCGCACCGATCGTCGCCTTCTACAAGATCGATATCGCGGACATTCTCGTCGTGTGCGATGACATCAATCTGCCGTTCGCTCGCCTGCGCGTGCGGCGCGGCGGAAGCGACGGCGGCAACAACGGTTTGAAGTCCATCACGTACTCGCTCGGCACACAGGAATATCCGCGTCTTCGGTTCGGCGTCGGCCGTGCGACGATGGACGCGATCGGCACCGTCCTGGGACCATTTACGGGCGAAGAAGAAAAAGTGCTCCCCGCGACGATCGACCGCGCGATGGCCGGCGTGCGGGCATTCTGCGTCGATGGCTTGGATGCCGCGATCGAGCGTGTGAACGCGTTCGGCGGCGACCCGCCACCCGTACAGCCGCCTACAGATCCCGTCGACCCGTAGGGTCGTTTATAACTAGACAGAAGGCGAGCGCCTGCTGCCGGGATCTTGCAGCGGCACGCCGCGTTTGCAAAGCTCGCACTCTTCTGGCGGGAAATCCGCGAGCGGAAGGTCGAGCAGGGCGGTCACCGTGATCGGCAACTCAACGCGACCTCGTTTTACCACCGCACCGATAGCCACGACCTCGCCACTCTGCTCGCGCACGACGCGGATGATCTCTTCCGTCGACTTGCCAGTCGTCATCACATCTTCGACGACAGCGACGCGCTCGCCGGGACCGATCGCAAAACCGCGCCGCAGCATCGGCACGCCGTTTTCTTTTTCGATGAAGATATCGCGCACGCCGAGCGCCTTCGCCACGATATAGCCCGGAATCACGCCACCGATCGCGGCCGCAACCACGACCTGCGGCCGTGAGTCTTTGAGCCGTTCGGCCAGCGCTCCGCAGACGGCCTCTGCAGTGGGCGGGTCTTCAAAGATCCGAAACTTCTGGATGAAACGGTCGCTGTGCAATCCCGAAGACAACACGAAATGCCCCGTGAGCATGGCGCCACGGCGCTCCAGAAGCGCGAGGACTTCATCGGATGTCATGTCGGGTGGTTGGCGTGAAGTCGGTATGGACCCTACGGTTTAGGTGCGGCTGGTAGAGTGAAATACTCGGCGGGCAACGATGCCGGCACCGTGATGTCGTGCAAGCGAAGAGTGCACTCCATGTTGGCGTGATAGAAAAGCGCGTAACCGTTGCCGTGGAAATGCACTGCGCTCAAAAGCCAATACGCGCCGATCGGCGCGAAGTCCACGTCCGCCTGCAGCCCGAATTCGAAGACGACTCGGCGCATCGTGAACTCAGCATGGGCCGATCGCACGAGGAACGTCGCTGGATCGACGTACAGATCGGTCAACGGATGATCGTCGATATCGCTGATCGCGCGCAGATGAAGGTGGTAGACCGTCGCATTGTCGCGTTGTTCCAGTCCGACGAGCGTGATCTCGTAGTATCGGCTCGCCTCCGAGGTCACCGCGCCTAGGACTTGCGCCGTGGGATTGACGGATGACGAATCCGTCCCCGTGGTGGACGACGCCATCGGTCCCGGGGAAGCCGACGCACGCGGCGACCGCGACGGTGACGGTGACGGCGACGGCGAAGCGTCATCGAGCGGATTGTCTTCTGAAGGAGCGATCAGCGGTTCGCCGCGATATTCTGCGTGCGAAACATCGTCTTGCTGCAGCGCTCGATCGTCTTTCGTTCGATACCACACGTGATACGAATGCGCATCGTTTGCGTGGCGCAGGTTTATATCCCATTCCGTTTTGCCGTTTGTCGTGGTCGGTGTCAGGACCAAGTTGTGCCCAATATAGTCGAGTTGGTAGACGGCGTATTGCGGGCGCACGGCATTTGCTGCGCGCATCGCTGCAACCGCCCGGCGATAGATGGTGTACGGGTTAGGCGTGACTGCCGGAGACGGCGTCAAAGACGGCGCCGGGGTGGCAACGAAAAGCGCCGCAACCAATGCAAGAACACACGTCATGCGAATGATACGCGTTTAACCGGCAATATGTTTCGACGGACGGCGACGACGAAGGGGGCAAGCAATGCTTGCCCTACTACGAGAATCAAGACTATGACGGGCGCAGTTCGTCGACGATCGCGCGGGCCGCGGCGGCAGGATCATCGGCCTTGGTCACCGGTCGCCCCACGACGATGAAATCTGCGCCGGCGCGCGCGGCGTCCGCGGGTGTGGCCACGCGGCGTTGGTCGCCGGAAGGCGAACCCGATGACCGTATGCCCGGGCAGACGATCGTGAAGCCAGGCCCGCACTCGCTCCGGATCCGCGCCGCGTCGTCGACCGCGCAGACGACGCCGTCTATGCCACAGCTCCGAGCGAGAAGCGCAAGCCGGAGCGCCTGATCCTTTGGTTCCGCCTCGATGCCGATCGCGCGCAGGTCTTCGGCGGCGAGGCTCGTCAACACCGTGACAGCGACGATTCGCATTCCCGCACTCTTCGCCGCCGCCGCGGCGCCGAGCATGGCGGCTCCGCCGCTTGCATGCACCGTCAAGAGCTTTGCGCCGGTGTGCGCGGTTGTGCGCACCGCAGCCCCGACGGTGTTCGGGATATCGTGCAGCTTCAAATCTAGGAAAACCCGCTTGCCGGCTTCGCGCAGCAGCGTCAGGATCAGATCGCCGTAACCATAGTACGCTTCGTAACCTACTTTATACCAGTCCACGACCGGCGCGGTGCGCTCCACCACCACGCGCGCATGCCCGTAGTCCGGTTCGTCGATCGCGACGATCAATTCCGTCATCTAATGCGACCTCTCACCAGCGAAACTGGGGTTCGCCGAGCCGACCAGCGCGCGCACCGAAGTAAGACCGCGTTCAGCTGCCGCATCGACAAGCGCATCGGCGACGAGAGCGGCGACGTCCGGGTTTCGAAAATTCGCGGTGCCGATCGCAACCGCGCTTGCGCCTGCGAGCACGAATTCCAGCGCGTCGCGGCCCGTCTCGATGCCGCCCATGCCGATGATCGGGATGCGCACCGCTTGCGCCGCCTCCCAAACCGCGAGGACCGCGATCGGCCTGATAGCGGGTCCGGTCAACCCGCCGCTCACGTTGGCGAGCCACGGCTGCGAGCGCGCGACGTCGATCGCCATGCCGCGAACCGCGTTGATCAGCGAGATAGCGTCCGCGCCCGCGCTTTCGGCGGCGCGCGCGATCGGTTTCACGTCGGTCACGTTGGGCGTGAGTTTGGCGATCACCGGAAGGCGAACGCGTGCCTTGACAGCCCGCACCACGTCGGCGGTGCTCTCCGGGTTGGCCGCGAAACATTCACCTTCGCGATCCACGTTCGGGCACGAGACGTCGAGTTCGATCGCGACGACGTTCGGCAAACCGTCCATGCGCGCCGCGACTTCGGCAAATTCCGCGACCGAAAAGCCGGCCACGCTCGCGATAACGGCCGTTTGGACCTCGCGAAGATGCGGCGCGTCGTGTGCGAGAAAATGCTCGATGCCCGGCCCTTGCAGGCCGATCGCATTCAGCAATCCAGCAGGCGCGGGCAGCACGCGCGGCATGCCGTTGCCGAGCCGCGGCTGCAGCGTCACGCTCTTCAGCGTGATCGCGCCGTACGCGCTGACGTCCGTGACGCGCCCGAACTCGGCACCGCGATTGTAACAGCCGCTCGCCGCGATGACGAAATTCTTGAGTTCGCTCTTGCCGATCCGCGTCGTTGGATCGATCCGCTCACGCGCGAGCTCGGTCATGCGCTCCACACAAGATCCGCGGCGGCATAAACGGTGCCGTCGAAGCAGACTCGCGAATAGTCGAAGTCGCGCGACTCGGCATGGGCTTTGGGATAACCGCTGCCCTGCTTCGCGCCGCGCCGGACCGGAACGACGCAACCCCAGCACGTGCCCATCGAACAGCCGAATGTCTCTTCCATAGATATCTCGCATGGCATGTTGGCGGCGACGCAACGCTTGCTCAGCGCTCGAAGCATGTTCGGCGGTCCACAACCGTAGACGATGTCCGCGGGCGGCTCGCTGTCGAGCGCGTCGAGCACGCTCCCGCGGGTGCCGGCAGTGCCATCGTCAGTGCACAGCTCCACGTTCAACCCGAGCGCTCGCAACTCGGCCGCGCCGACGAGCAACGCTGCGGTCCGCGCTCCGAGCACAACGCGGGTCTGCACGTCTGCAGCTAGCAGGCGTTTACCGAGAAGCCAAAACGGCACCACCCCGAGCCCGCCCGCCACGATCGTCGCGCGCGCGCCTCTGGCGGGGATGGTGAAATCGTTGCCGAGCGGACCGATCAGGTCAACCGCTGTGCCGATATCGCTGTGCGCGAGTTGCGCCGTCCGCTCTCCCCACTCGCGAAAAAGCACGGTGATCTCGTCGCCTTCGGCTGTCCAGATGCCGAGCGGCAACCGCACCGCGAATCTGCCCGGCTGATCGATCGCCACATATTGTGCCGCGCGAACGGCACCGGCGATTCGCGGCGCGCGGAAGCCCACACACCAAAAGCCGGGAGCTACACACTCCCGGCGCGTGATCATCGCATTTTCATGGGCGAGCGGGCGTTGAGCCATCTCGATTTCGCGCTTCGCGTCCCGTTCGCGGGCCACCTAGGACGTGCGCGGCGTCAACATATGACATTACCACGGCATAGCCGGGACATCGCTGTAATAGATGACACCTCCGAGCCGTTATACAGATAGGACAAACAACAGAAAGGGGGCCCGGCAATGCAAGGAGTGCTAGTGTTCAGAAACCTCGACGAAGCGGAGCGGTCGGGCTTTCTCTTCTACGATCGCCAAGGCAGCACGACTCTCGTCCGCAAGATGACTGCCCGCGGCTGGGCGCTCGCGTTCGTGCAACCGAACTGAAGAAGCCTTCACCTCCTAACCAAATCGGGGAATCGCAGAAAAGCGGTCGGCCACAAAGGCCGGCCGCTCTTCTTTTTTGTCGGTTTTCGCTGAAGGTATGCGCATTGGTTTTTAGGAACGCATCGGCTCTTTTCGCATGCTGAGCATCGGGGGGCCTCCAGTGGAAGTTTCGCCTTACATATTTTTTGACGGCAACTGTGAAGCCGCGCTGAAGTTCTATAAAGACGTATTCGGCGGCGATATCGTCGACATGACGCGAGTCAGCGACACGCCCATGGCTTCGAAAATGCCGCCTGATCAGAGCAACCGTGTCATGCATGCGACGTTCAAGGGACCCGGGATCAACTTCATGGCCGCCGACGGCACGATCGGCGAATCGCCGACGAACGAGCGCATCTCACTTTCTATTGGGACGGGCGATATGAGCGAAGGCGAGCGCATCTTCAAAGGGCTCTCGGAAGGCGGCAACGTGACCATGCCACTCGAGGATCAATTCTGGGGCGCGCGATTCGGGCAAGTCACGGATAAATTCGGAATTGACTGGATGATGAATATCGCGAAGGGCTGATGAGGTCAATCTGCCTGAAGGGGCCGATTTTATATCGGCCCACGTTGCGTTCGCCTGGGCCGACATAAAGTCGGCCCCTTCAAAAAACCAAGTGGAACGCCGCAGAGGTGCAGGGTGCAAAGCACAAGAGCGGCGTTCGTGTAGGGAAACGCAATTCGAACGTCAGTGGTTCCGTAGGTCGACCGATTCGATCTCGTCGTAGCGAACCGATCCCGAGGCGGGCACCGATGCGAAGAGCACGATTCGGCGCACCTGCATTTCTATAACGGAGGCCAGTTGCGGCGCGTCGATCGGCGTCCGGCCATCCGAACGGCCGACAGTCACGTGCGCGATCGCATCGTCATCGAATCGAAATCCCAGCCCGACGAATTCCGCGCGGATCACGGCGCCAGTACGCGCAAACGCCTCAAGCTGAGACTCGCCACCGACGTATACTACACGAGGTCGACGCAGGCTCGGAAACGCGTCGATCGATCCAAATCTGAGCGCAAAAGGCGCGCACGTCGCAGCGGCCTGCACGAAAGCGCCGCGTACGGACGCGACGCGAGGCTCGGCGACCTTCCCCAAAAATGCCAACGTCACGTGCCAATTCTCGCGGCGAACCCACTTCAGGCGGACGCCGGCACGCGTGAGCTCTTCGGCGGCGCCCGCGACGTACGCGCGGCCGGCCTCGTCCAACGGAATCCCCGCGAACAATCGCACGCGCCGCTCGGTTCGCATGCGGGACCGGCCGCTCCCCCGGTTGCTTTCACGTCCCGTTAATGCGAACCGGGCATGCAGCCGTTAACGTATGGTAGAGGAGAGGCGCGGCCGCGCATCGCGGCTGCCGAAAGGGTGCATGGAACAGCTCGCAGCCACCGGGCGGGCTGAGAAGCAATGGATACTCATCGTCGAGGACGATGAAAAAATCGCGCGCGTCCTTCAGCTCGAACTCGAGCACGAAGGGTTCCGCGTCGAAGTCTGCCATGACGGCGCAAGCGCGATCGAACGCGCTTTGAAAGGTCCCGACCTCATCGTGCTCGATCTTCTGCTGCCGCGCATCGATGGAATGGAAGTCTGCCGACGCGTGCGTCGGCACTCCTCGGTCCCGATCATCATGCTCACGGCTAAGGACGCAGTGCCCGACCGGATCGCGGGGCTCGATACCGGCGCAAACGACTACCTGACCAAGCCGTTCTCAATAGAAGAATTGCTAGCGCGCATCCGCGTGCAGCTCCGTTCGCACGAGCCCGGCGCTCGAACACTGAGCGCGAAGGATCTCGTGCTGAACCGCGATACTCACGAGGTGACTCGCGCCGGCCAATCCATCACGCTTACCGCCAAAGAATTCTCGCTCCTCGAGTTCTTGCTCATGTATCCGAACAAGGTGCACACGCGCGACGAGATCTTCAACAGCGTCTGGGGATCCGATTTTCTTGGGGAATCCAATCTCATCGACGTCTACATCCGATACTTGCGCAATAAGGTCGACGAAGGCACCGAGGACAAGCTGATCCACACGGTCAGAGGTGTGGGCTACGCGCTCCGGACCTGAGATAAAACGCCCACCGTTCTTCTCCAGCCTGCGATGGCGCATGATGGCGTGGTACGGCGGATTGCTGCTCGGGCTGCTGCTCGCGTTCTCGGTCGTGGTGGATTTTGGAGCCAACCGCGTGCTGATGATCAGCACGGCGGACCGTATCAACGGCGTGGCGCAGCAGATCGAAGCGGTCACGCGAAGCGAACGCAACGAACCGTTCGGCGTGGTCAGTGTGCGAACGCTGCTCTCCGACGAGTCCACGTTGAACACGTTCGCCGGCGCCGGGCTGTTCGTCGAAGTATTCACGCCGGGCAAACAATTGTACCCTATCGGACGCAGCGGCAACCTCGGCGGATTCGACCTGCCGACGACCGGCTACGTGGATTGGCGCGCTCCCGCAGGTTTCGGCGACGATTGGGGATCGGCGAAGACCGATGTCGGGCCGGTGCTCGCGCACTGGATCACGATCGCGGGCCCGCAAGGTCCGGAGGTCATCGTCTACGTCGCCGAGTCGCTCACACTCGTGCAGCGCACGATCACGGCGTTCGGCGTTTTCTTGCTCATCAGCGTATTGATCGCAGCGATCGCGGTGATCGCGACGGGTGCCTGGCTCGCCCGCACTGCCGTCGCACCGATCAACGAGATCGCGCGCGCTGCGCGTGAGATCGGCGGGGAGGATCTCGCCAAGCGGCTCAACTGGCAAGAACGGCGCGACGAACTCGGCGTCCTCGCCTCGACGTTCGACGAGATGCTCGGGCGATTGGAAGCGGCATTTGCGCGTGAACGCCGCTTCATCGCCGACGCCTCGCACGAGTTGAAAACTCCACTCACGGTCATCAACGGCAACGCGCAGATGCTGCAGCGGTGGGCCGATCGAGACCCCGCGTTACGCGCGGAAGCGATGGAGACCATCCGGTCTGAGAGTGCGAGCATGGCGCGCGTGATCAACGCGATGTTGACGCTCGCCAAAACCGATGACGCAGAGGCGCTTGCTCTCGAACCGGTCTCCCTTGCGGCGGTGCTGCACGAAGCGGGCGGCGCGCTTCGGCCGGCGGCCGAACGGAAGGGACTGACGCTCGAAGTGCGGTGTGATACCGACGCGACGGTCAGAGGCGAACCCGGCCTCTTGCGGCAGCTGATCACGAATCTTACGGAGAACGCAGTCAAGTTCACGCAATCAGGACGCGTCACGCTAACGCTCGAACGCGTGGGCGACCTCGCACGGATAACCGTCAGCGATACCGGTCCCGGCATCCCCGAAGAAGCGTTGCCGCATGTCTTTGAGCGCTTTTACCGCGCGGATCCGGCCCGCTCTCGCAATGTCGAAGGCACAGGCTTGGGTCTGGCTGTCGTGCGTAATATCGTCCGGGTGCACGGTGGAGAGATCAGGGCCGAGAGCTCCAGCGAGGGCGGCGCGGCCTTTGTGGTCGAGCTACCGACTATCTGAAAAAACGCGCGCGGCGTCACAGCGGTTATGCGTCCTCATGCTGCGCTCATCTTGACCTCACAGCCGGTTCATGCGCAGGGGACGCGCGAGGCGTAGTGTGAAGGTTGGGGAAGTAGCCGAAGGCGCCCCCGCGACTACAGACATGCCATTCAAGCACCGCGGCCTTGCGCCGCTCGCCGCCATCATCGCAGCCGTCGTAACGCTTTCAACGGGCGCCGCCGCCTGGGCTGATCAGACCACGCCGCTGAGCGGCGCCGGGCTCGTCGCGATCAAGTCGCCGCAAGCAAACGTCACGGTGCTGGTCGGGAACCCCGGCGAAGTCCGCATCGTGGGTGACGACAGCGTCACGGTCACGCATTTCGCGGTTTCCGCGAACGCGGATGGTCACATAGTTCTGCCCGGACTCACTCAACCTCAGGCGGGCGGTGCAAACGCAAACGCCGCTGCCAACGCAAACGTCGTCCGCGGACGACCTGGGCTCGGTCAACGCAGTTTCGATATACCCGGCCTGCAAGACGGCAGCGACGGGATCAACATCGTCAACCCCGGTACGACCGAGGTGACCGTCTACGTGCCGCCACAAGTCGCTGCGCTCTTCGTCGGCGGCGGACGCGGTGACGTCAGCGTGAGCGACACGCACGGCGGCTATGTCATCGTCACTGGCCGCGGGGCGATCAATCTGCAAAATGTCGCGGGCCGAGGGCTCGTCCGTTCGGGCATGGGTCCGATCACGCTCAACGGCATCGGCGGCGCGATCGGCGTCGAAACTCTCCACGGCTTGGTGACGGCGCGCGAAATGGCGGTCGGACGAGCAGACGTCTTCACGCAGACCGGCAACGTCGATTGGCAGTTCTCGTCGCTTGGCCGCGGCGGATATAGGTTCAACTCGCGCCGCGGCGATATCCGGGTGGGGCTCGCACCGGATGCGGCTGCGAACGTGGACGCGCAGAGCGAGACCGGCGACGTCTTCAATACGTTCGGCCGCCCCGACAGCGATATCCACTTCCTCAACCGCCACGCGCTTTCGATGGCGCTGAACGGCGGCGGCCCCGAGATCAACGTCTCGAGTGGGTTCGGCCGCGTGACGATTTCACCGCACCGCCCGCTCCGGTAGATTGCCTGACCGGATTTGTCTGAAGGGGCCGACTTTATGTCGGCCCACGTTTTGTTGGCCAGGCCGACGTAAAGTCGGCCCCTTCATTCCCTAAAGGTCGATGACACGCGCCGACGCGAACGCCCGTGCCGTGCTCGCTCGCCGCTTCGCATTCGCCGCAGCCGTATTTTTCGCGGCGTGCGTCCTCACCGCCGCTGCATCGTCGGCGTCGGATCCGACTCCGGCCCCGACGCCGAGCATCGCACCGGCGGCGTCGCCAAGCCCGACGACCCAACCCACTACGACTGCCATTGCGACCGCCGCTCCGATTGCCACAGCGACCGCAACGCCAACGCCATCGTCGTCGATCCCACCATCGCCCCTCGGCTCGCCGCCGGCTTCGTCTCTACCGACGCCACAACCGCGCCCCATTCCGCTGCCGCCTGCAAGACCGCGCGACGCCGCGGGGATCAACGTCACCGCGCCTCCCGTGATCGTGCAATCGCCCGGTCCCACACCTACCGTTCCCGCCGCGCTCTGGCTGGCGACGGCCGATACTTCGACGATTCCAATCGATATCCATGACGGCGTCGTGTTCATGCCGGTCGTCGTGGACGGTAGGCGGCGCACGTTCTTGCTGGACACGCGAGTGAATACCGCCATTGATTACTCGATGTCTGAGACTCCTCAGGAGCGGCTCATTCTCGACACGTTGCAGATCGGTGACGTCCGCCTGACCAACTTGGTCGTCTCCCCCGAACGGATCAAACCGTTCGCGCTCACGTACCTTGGCGCCGGCGCCGAAGGGACGATCGGCTGGGATCTTCTTTCGCGCTTTCCCGTGACGATCGACTACGCGAATCGCCGCCTCATCCTTTACCGGACTTCGGCCAACGCAGAAAACGCGATGCTTCCGTCTGGCGCCGCGCAGTTGCCGCTGCTCCTCGCGGGCGGCGTGCCGGCGGTGACCGCGCGCGTGCTCGGATCGGCGGACGGCACGTTCGCGATCGATACGTTGGCAACCACAGAACTCGTGGTCAGCGACGGATTCGCGCGCTCACACCAACTCGAGAACTATGGCCACTGGGTCGAGCCGCCGTGGCTTGCCCGCCCGACCGGTGAAGTCGCCGGCCAGATGGGTCGCGTTCCATCGCTGCTGCTTGGACCGCTCAGCGTCACGCGACCGATCACGGTCGGCGCTGGCCCCATGGATTCGAGCGCACTGCCCGCGACGGCTGACGGTGCTCTCGGAGCGTGGCTGCTTCAACGGTTTACGGTGACGATCGACGTCCTCGGATCGAAACTCGTGCTCGCCCCGCCTAACCTGAATTCAATGGGCGCGATTCCATTCGATCGAAGCGGCGCATGGCTTGTCGATCGCGATGGTTCGGTCGAAGTACGGGCGGTTCTTCCCGGATCTCCAGCCGACGACGCGCGTTTGCGAGGCGGTGACAGACTGCTCGCGCTCGACGGACACCCGATCCAGGATCTGGACGACGCGCGTATGGCTTTCTCCGGCGCGCTCGGCACGTCGATCGCGGTGACGTTTCATCGCGGATTCTTTCATCGCACGACGTTGCTCACGTTGCACACGGTGATGTGACGACGGTATGGTGAGGATCCGCGACTTGTCGCACATCCGCATCGAACTGCTGTCGTTCGACAGCGCGGGCGGCGTCGTGCGCGGTCTCTTCTATCATACCGGTGAGCCGGCGACGTGCGTCGTCTTGTGCCACGGCTATTCGTCGTCGAAACACAATGTCGATCCGCTGGCATTTCATCTCGCAGCAGATGGGTATTGCGCGTTCGCCTTCGACTTTTTAGGCCACAAGCTAGGCGCGAGCACCGGGCCTCTGCGCGCCGGCGCCGATCTCGTCGAAAACGCGCTCGATGCGATCGCGCTCGTGCGCTCGCTGCCCGCGGTCAAGCATATCGTGCTTGGTGGCCACTCCATGGGTGCGACGGCGGCGATCGGGGCGGCCGTACGCTCGGAGGCCGTTGAGGGCGCGATCGTCATGGCGACATCGCTGCATCGCGGTAGTGCTCTGACCGACAACACCATGCTTTCTGGTTTGCAGAACCGGGCAGCGTATGTCGACGGCGCGTCGCCCGCGGCGATCGCGAAAGTGATGGATGCGAACGCCGTCCGCATCGGCGAGATAGCACCGCGCCCTGTGCTCGTGATAGCTGGCAGCCGCGATGGGCTCGTCGGCCCGACGGCGGTGCGCGAGCTGTTCGACGCCGCGTCAGAACCGAAGACGTTTGAAATCGTCGATGCGAATCATACCGATTGCGCCGAGCGATCGCGTTTTGTCATCTCGCGCTGGCTGAAGGCGCGCGGCTTCGATAACCCGTAGTACGACGGGTAATTGTTGGGCGGACCTTCGTGGTCAGGCGGCCCCTTCAATAAGGAGAATCGATACATGCGCTCACGCCTTATCTGGATCGCGCTACTAACTTCCGTCTGCGGTGTGGTCGCTGCGACGTGGGGTGCGCCCAGATCGGCAGCCGTCGCGGCTGTTCAAGCGCGCGTCTCTCCGGTGCCGGCGATTTCCGCCACCACGCTCCCCGCGCTGCCGCAGACGCCCGCCCCACTCATGACGGCGCCTCCTGGCAACGCGCCGACGCCCGCTCCGATCACAGCCCCGCCCGGCTCCGTGATCCAGATAACGGGGGCGGTCGCGAATCCCGTGGTCCTCACCCTCAAAGATCTGCAAGCAATGCCGAACTCCACGTTGACGATGCGCGTCCTCGACCCCGACGGCCGCCGCCGCATTCACATCTTCACTGGACCACTCCTGAGCGACGTCGTCGACCGCGCGAACCCGACCACGTCCACCGGCGTCGACATGGCCACGCACGCCTACGCATTGGTCACGGGCACATCGGGCGCTTCAGCGATCATCGCCTTCGCCGAATTCAATAGAGACTATAACGCCAAGCGCATCGTGCTTGCATACGAGGAAGATGGAAGGCCACTCCCCGGCAACGGCATCAGCGAACTGATCGTGCCGGAAGATGCGACGCAAGGACGCTTCATCATGGGAGTGACGACGATCGACGTGGGGACGCCGTAACGCCGCACGTGACGGCTGTCGTCGAGGCCCATCGCGCCGCTAAGAACTTCGGCCAAGTCGAAGCGCTGCTTCCGACCGATCTCACGATCGGGCAAGGCGAGATCGTCGCGCTGCTTGGCCCGAACGGCGCCGGCAAGACAACATTTATCTCGCTCATGCTCGGCGTTCGAAAGCCGTCGGCGGGCAGCGTATCGTTATTCGGTCTCGATCCGCGCGATCGGCGGGCACGGACGCGATGCGGCGTTCTGTTGCAGGAGTCGGGCGTGCCCGAATTCTTGCGAGTGAAAGAGATCGTCGATCAATTTCGCTCCTACTACCCGGCGCCGCTCGCGCTCGACGCCGTGCTCGAAATGGCTGGCCTCGAAGAGAAATCCGATGCGCTCATCCATACACTGTCCGGAGGGCAGCGGCAGCGCATGTATTTCGCGCTCGCGATCTGCGGCGATCCGCAGGCGCTCTTCCTCGACGAGCCGACGGTCGGCATGGATGTGGAAGCGCGACGTAACTTCTGGCGGCGGCTTCGCGATTTCGCGGCTGCAGGGCGGACGCTGCTGCTGACCACGCACTACATCGAGGAAGCAGACGCCGTCGCCGATCGCATCATCGTGATCAACAAGGGTCGCGTCATCGCCGATGCTCCGCCGCGCGTGCTCAAAGCCAGCGTCGAAAGCAAACGTGTATCCTACGATGCTCCGCGCGCGATCGTCGATACCGATGTCGCCGGCCTGCCCGTTCTTCGGATCGTGAACGCAGACGGACGTGCGTCGTTGTTCACCGCGGATCCGCAAGCGCTGCTGCGCGAACTGTTCGACCGCGGCTTCGATCTGCCGAACCTTGAGGTGGTCGGTGCTTCGCTCGAGGACGCAGTTGTCGGGCTGACCGAGGAGAGACATGGCTGAGGCGAGCGCGATCCGTCTAGCTCCGCTGTGGCCGATGATCGCCGCGCAGGCGCGGTCGGAGTTTTTCCGACTCATCCGCGTGCCGGCGTTCAGCATTCCGGTCATAGCGTTTCCGATCATGTTCTACGCGCTGTTCGGCCTACCGTCGGCGCACGAGCACATCGACGGGATCGCTGTCGGCAGCTACGTACTGGCGTCGTTCGGCGCGTATGCCGTGATCAACGTCGCCCTCTTCTCTTTTGGCATCACGGTCGCGAACGACCGCGGAAGCAAGACCACGTTGCTCATGAGGGCCACGCCGTTGAGCCCGTTTGCGTATCTCGTCGGCAAGACCATCGCGACGTTGGTCTTTTCCGCGATCGCGATCAGCGCGCTTTTCGTTTTTGCTGCCGTCACCGGCGGCATCCAACTGCAGCCGCTTTTGTGGCTAACGCTCAGCGCGAAACTGCTGCTAGGCGTCTTCCCGTTCATCACGCTGGGCTTCGCCATCGGGTATCTCGCGGGCCCGAACTCTGCCGCGGCGATCCTGCAGCTGATCAGTCTTCCCATGTCCTTCGCGTCGGGGCTCTTCGTGCCGGTCGACGATCTACCGGCGTTCGTCCGTTCCATCGCGCCGTACTTGCCTGCGTATCACTTCGGTCAACTCGCTTGGGGCGCGATGGGTGCGCCGGTCGAGCCGATCGCGACCACCATACTATGGTTGGCGGGTTTCACCGCGATGTTCGCGGCGGTCGCATTGCGCGCATACTATCGCGAGGAAGCGAAGAGCTTCGGTTAAGGCAGACGTTAAACGTCCGCCGGGGCAATCAACCCGCCGGAAGCGTGAAGTGGACCTCGAACCCGGCTGTCGCGTTACACGCCCAGACGCGCCCGCCTTGCGCTTCTACGAGTTGCTTCACGATCGCGAGGCCGAGGCCCGCGCCGCCCGTGGAGCGCGCGCGCGATCGATCGACCCTATGAAACCGTTCGAAAACGTCGACGAGCTCGCCGTCATCGACGTGCGCACCGGAATTGAAGACAACGGTTTCGATCGACCCGTCGACACGAGTGGCCGAGGCGTTAACGCGACCGCCCTCATCCGCAAAATTCACCGCGTTCGCGACGAGGTTGTGCACGATCTGGCTGAGCCGATGCGGATCGGCGATGATCACCGCATCCTCGGGGATGTTGCGACTAACTGTCAGCGCTTTCCGTTCGAGCGTTGGCCGGAATGCGTCGAACGCCGCGGTCAAGACAGGCCCGACTTGTAGCGCGATCGGATTGAGCCGCAACGCGCCGGCGTCCGCTAGGCTTAGGTCCTGTAGATCCGAGATGAGCCGTTCAAGTAATCGACTCTCCTCCGCGATGGATTCAAGGGAAGCCGCATCCGGCGCGATGCGCCCGTCTTGCAACGCTTCGATATGTGCCCGGATGTTCGTGAGCGGTGAGCGCAGTTCGTGTGCGATGTCTGAGACGAGATTGATCCGGAGCCGTTCCAAGCGGGCGAGGTTCGCGGCCATCGAATCGAACGAATGTCCGAGCGCGGCGATCTCATCGTTCCCATGCAAGTTAACGCGTGCGCCGAAGTCACCCGCTTCCATCCGGCCGGCCGCGGCTTGCAACGCTCGGATCGGACGAAGTATTTGCGACGAAAGCACGAGAGCAGCGCACAACGCGGCAAATATTCCGATAGCTGTCGCCGTCCAAATCGAGTTGCGCGCACGCCTGGCTGCCAAAGCCGGAAGCTGCGACGCTGCGCCGCGTTCGGATTGCGGCAACGCGAAAACCGTGGCGACGATCGCGCCGGCCTTGTTACGGATGTCGCCGACCGCGCCGCGAATTATCAGCCGCGTCTCGGCAGCGCCGGCCCCGTCAGCGTCCGACGCAAGTTGAAGTTCGTCTCCCTGACGTGTGATGCGAGCGCGCGCCAGCGCGGGCGATGACGCACCCAGCAACGCTCCAGCCTTGGAAATCGCGACGAGACCGACGCGGTGTTCGCTTCCCACTGACTGCAGCTCGCGGCTCAGACCTTCAAGGCTGTGCGACGACGCGTAGTACGTCTGCAACTCGCTGCGGATCGCTTCGCCGGCGATGGGAGGAGACGAGACGTCCAGGTTTTGGAGCAGTTCCGTCGTCGCGCGAGACGAGAACGCCCCGACTGCAGCGAGCGTGACCACGCTGACCATTGCGATGACCAAGAAAAGCCGCAGGCGCAAACCCGTCATGTGCGGCGTGCCACGAAACGATAGCCGATTCGGGAGACGGTCTCGATGAAGCGGCGTTCACTATCGTGGCCCAGCTTCTTCCGGAGGCTTGCGATATGGACGTCTATAGTCCGCGGCGACCCGTCGAAATCGACGCCGAACGCAGATTCGATGAGCCGGTCGCGCGAAACCGCACCGCCGGCGTTTCGGCAAAGGGATTCGAGGAGCGAAAACTCAGTCGGCGTCAACCGCACATCGTTGCCGTCGACGCGTAGCGAATGTGCGGCTCCATCGAGCTCCAGTCCGTCGAAGGCGAAGCGGCGGCGACGCCTGGATCCGTCGTCCGCTGCGCGGCGCAGCACCGCCTGAACGCGGGCGACGAGCTCCCGCGGACTGAACGGCTTGATCAGATAGTCGTCGGCGCCCGCCTTCAAACCGGTGATGCGGTCGTCTTCGGTCGAGCGCGCCGTGACCATGATGATCGGGATCTCGCTTTCCGCGCGCAGTTTTGCGCACAGGGCGAGGCCATCAAGCTTGGGCAGCATGAGATCGAGGAGCATGATATCTGGATGATGCTCGAGTGCGAAAGCAAGTGCGGCCAGGCCTTCGTCAGCGAGCGATACTTGGAATCGTTCGGCTTCAAGGTAGAGCCTGATGATGCGGGCCGTCTTGGGATCGTCCTCGACGACGAGGACGTGCGGCCGGACACGCGATCTCACCTTATGCTCACAGATTTGCTTTCATAGTCCAAGCCACGCTCGGATCTGCGCATCGACTGCCTCAGCGGACGGTGGGTCGAGGTTTGACAGGACGACGATGGTGTACCCGCTTGGGGGATCGATCTCAAGCGCGGCATTGCATCCGGCGGTGCCGCCGGCGATACCGATTCCCGAACCGAGTACGAGCGCGGTACCGCGGGCATTCAATAGTCGACCGCCCTCCAACGCGCGAGCGAACTTCAAGAGGTCGTCCGCTGTCGAATAGCCACCGCCCGCCGAAGATCCACGCGCCGGCAATTCGTAGACGTTCGAGCGAAGCCCGCCCGGCGTCTGCGTGTACCCCGTTGCGACACGCGTGACCGGATCGTCGACATCGTACCAACCCGAGTCGGTCATGTCGGCGGGCGCGAAGATATGGTGTTCGACATAGTTGTAGTACGACGTCCCCGTCACGCGCTCTATGATCAGCCCAAGCACGACGTAGCCGCCGTTTGAATAGAGGTGCGACGATCCCGGAGCAAAGGCAAGCGGCTTGGAGCCGAAGAGCGGCAGATAATCTTGCAGCGAGCGAAACCGGTCCTTTGGCGAGTTGTCGAACTGGTCGCCGAAGAAATCTCCGATCCCAGACGTCATATCGACGAGTTGCTGCAAGCTGACGCGCTGTGCGGCATCGCGATTCGGATACGATGGAAGCAGCGAACCCAATGTGTCGTCGTAGTGGAGCCGGCCTTTCTCGACGAGCTGCTCGATGGCGATGCGCGTCATGAGTTTATCGATCGAGCCGAGATTGAAACGCGTTGTCAGGGAATTCGGGATGCCGAAGGGTTTGTTCGCTGATCCATATGCGGAGGCAAAAATTGTGGATTCATGATTTGCGACAAGGACCGCACCGGAGAATCTGCCTTCTCGACTTCTCGCTGCGAGGAAAGGGTTCAGCGCGTCGCCCAGCTTCGCGTCGTCCAACGTGTGGTTGACGGATGGAAGAGGCGGAACTGCACCGGCGCCGATGCGCACACCTAAACCGGTCACCTGCTCGAGCGGCGTGCCGTCGAAGTGGAAATCCAAGGTGATCGGATCGCCGCTGCCGCCGCGAGCTTCGACCGCCAACTCGGCGGGGCCGCTCGAGAGAACCCGGACGAACTTCAGCGACTGCAGATCACCGCGCATTCTTTGGTAACTCGCGATCCGATCTGCGGTTGTGCGCGCCGCCAAAGCTTGCGCGGTCATGTTGGCTTTGACCCACGCGAGCATCTGCGCCTGACCGGCGTTGAACGCGACGATATACGAGCTCACGCGCTGACCCATCGGCCCTGCGGGCGGCTGCGACGTATCGGCAAGTGCCCGGCAGGCAAAGGTTAGGGTGATAAGTGCGGCGGCAAAAAGTTTGAAGCGCATGATGTTTATTCTCCCTCGAGCGAAAGAGTACATCACGCGTGTTAAGATATTGTTTGTGTGGGGCGGACCTTTGTGGCCCGCCGGGCGTAGGGCGGACCTCTATGGTCCGCCGGGCAAGCGATGCTTGCCTTACTACCTACCGCTGAACGATCTGGCTTTCGCCACTACGCATGCGACGGCCGAACGTCCAAAACGTGTGACCGCTCGTCGACGCGTCACCGCTTGCTGAAATCGTCTGCGGCGCGACCGGGATGAGGCGCTCTTCAGGGCCGAAGATGTCGTCGAGTATTCCGGTGATCGCTTTACAGCCGAGCCACCAGAACGCCGCCCATAGAACGACGGACGCAATTCTGCGTAGCATGCTAACGAGGCCGTTATGATACTCGCTCACGCGATAGGCCGTCGCGCCATCAAGATTTGCGAGCTTCGCGCGCACGCGCGCCAGCTTCGTCGCAAGTCGCGTTTGTTTCCTGATCAGCCGCGCGCTGATGATCGGTCCGACCACAATGAACTCCCGTCAAATCGAAGTGGGGCAGCCAGAGAGCATACCGCCCGGCGATAGCTTTGTTGCATGGGAGCCCCAGGCGCGCCCTTCGCGCACTGGGCCACGCACCGGAATGCGCCGCTTGGTCGACGCGACTACGCGTCAAATTGCGGCAAAGGACTCAAGGGTGGCCCGACGGGCTACGGAAGACTCGGCAATCGCCCTTACACAAGGTGCACTATTATTGTCTTCGAGGTTTCAGAAATGCGCGTCGCGCGTGCGGTTCTTTCCGTCTTGGTCTTGGCTTCGCTGTCCATTTCCGGCTGCGGCGCTCGATCGCTCGTTCCAACCGGAACGCATGACGCCACCGCGGCGGCCCGCGCGGCGCTGCCCGCGATAAATGCCGCGACTAAGTTCATCTATGTCTCGAACGCAGGCGCAAACGCCATCGTGACGTTCCCATCCAACGGGAATGGCAACATCGCGCCGACGACGTTGATCAGCGGGGTCAATTCGAAGTTAGCTTCTCCCATCGGGATGTTCGTTGCTCCCAACGGGGACATCTATGTTACGTGCCTGACCACGAAGTCGGTCAACGTTTATGCTCCCGGCGCAAACGGCGACACGCCGCCGATTCGCCAAGTATTTGGCAACAACACCGGCCTGGCAAACCCGTTCGGTGTCGTACTTGACTCCAAGGGCGATATCTATGTGTCGACGGGCAAACAGAATGAGATCCTGATATTCGCAAAAAACGCCAGCGGCAATGCGCATCCGATCCGTAAGCTGCGCGGAGCGGCGACCGGGCTCGAGGCCCCTTCGGGCCTTATTCTAAATTCAAAGGACGAACTGATCGTCGCAAATGTAAAATCGAATTCGGTCACCGTATACGCCGCGGGTGCGGGCGGCAACACGCCGCCGCTTGCCACCATCACCGGACCGGCCACGGGGATCCTAAAACCGGCCGAGGTTGCGGTCAATGCGGTGAACGACATATTTGTGACCAACAACGCCGCGAACAGCGTTGTGGAATTCAAGCCCAATGCCGACCACAATGCCATCCCGATCCGCTCGATCAACGGCACGAAGACCGGCCTGGATGTTCCCGCCGGCATCGCCGTGGACGCGGCCGGCGTGATCTATGTGGCGAACATCGGCAGCAGCTCGATCACGACGTATGCGCCCGGAGCGAAGGGTAACGCTGTTCCGGCGACGACGATCGCAGGCTCGTTGACTCAGTTGACGGAGCCGCTCGGTCTGGCGCACTTCTAGAAATATCGCTCGCGGGTCCGCGTCGACCCTGCGTCATTGCAGGGCCGAGTGGTCCGTGCTATAATCTTCGACTGGACCCGTGGGGATGTAGCTCAGCTGGTAGAGCACTTGCTTCGCATGTAAGGGGTCAGGGGTTCGAGTCCCCTCATCTCCACCATTGGAACCCTTGACGTATATGGCGCCGCGCATAATCCCAACGGTTTAGCTGGAAGCGCCGCCGGCGCATGTAGCACCGCTTGTAGCACCAAAGCGCCGACTTTTCGCTATCCTGATGAGGGGCGTTCTGGCGCGGGCAAGGTTACTGCTAAGACATTCGGAGAGTGAGCGGCTATGGTGAGCAACGGCAGACCCACTATCTCTTCCGAAAAGGGCGTTGGGAAAATACTGCACTCGTTTATCCAGCGGTCGTTAAGTACGACATTTCAGCGAACCTTCGCCATCATTCTCGTCGCGGAAGCTGTCACGATTTGCACAGCCTGGCTCTTGCTTGGTTCAAACGCTTCACGGTGGATCCACGATAAAGCAGTGCACCTCGTGCAAATTTCGCAAGTGGCGGCAGACGGTAGGGATTGGTCGCTTGTAGGCATCGCTCCGATGAAGAGCGGCAATCGACTTTTTGCAAGCTATCGGCAGACGTTGAAAAAACTATCGACTCACTATTTCTCCAATAACGAAGGTGCCTTTTTTGTATCAGTTATTGAAGGTAGAGAAGAATACGTTCTTACCCAGAGCGATAATGCTTCGGATCCGATGTTCGACAACGGAAAGGCCGACCAGTGGGAGCTTCGAGCGTACTCATCTGGTAGACCCACTCACACCGATGCTCCGTACACGGACGAATCGGGAACGTCGCTGATCGCGTACACACCCATTTTACGCAATGGCAAAGTCGTCGGATTGGTTGGCGTTGAAGTTGATTCCGCTACAGTGGCAGATCTTTTAGAAATCGTCCGAAACACATTTTGGTTATCGATGGCTCCGGCCATCCTCATCTCCCTCGTGGTCGCTTATATGCTGGCGTCGATGTTTAGCCAACCGACCGACGTCTTGCGGGAAATTGAAGAGACCGCCCACATTCAGCGGGCGCGCACACCGGAAGACGAAAAGAATGATCCTTGGTATCAACTGACGCCAAAAGAGAAACAAATTGCGGATCTCCTGCGGCAAGGGCAGGAGCACACCAGAGACCTCGCTGAGGCTCTATCTGTCACACCAGAAACGATTAAGCAGCATCTCAAGAACATTAAGGGCAGGACCGGCTGGTCGAAGCAGAGACTAGCCGTTGAGGCTGCCGCGCGGCGCAGCGCAGCCTTGCCACAGTCCGCGTAAGACGAAGTCGTCGCGAGTGCGGCAGCTGATTCTAGTGGTAGTTGTCAACCTCCATAGCGCCCCTCGTCCTTAAGCCGCGAAGACGGCGAGCTACGCTCGAACGCCACCTTTTTGGGGGATTCTCCCCATTCGGGGGATGCGAATAAATCCCCATTTCTGGGAACCGTTTGATCGCGACAATCCCCGCCACGGGGAAGTGCCGGTTTCTTCGCCATCCGCCATAATGCAGGCGTCGGCTGATAGTCGACGCCGCCTCGGTTGGCGGATCCGACCGAAAGCCTAAGGACGAGCTCGGCCCCCGTCCGCCGCACAAACCTTAAATCAGGCTTCTAAATGGCAACGCGGGGCGGCTCGTCGTGGAGGTTCAGAAAAAGTGACTACTTCCGTTACCGTGAGCGATGGCATCCTCACGATCGATTCTCTTAACGTCGCAGATGAGGTCACCGTCTCATACATCGGCCAACTCGAGCCCGACATTCGGACGGCCGGTGTCCTCAACTGCCTGCAGCTCGGGGCGAGAGCCCTTGCATTCGCCAACGACAAGACGGGCGCAGCACTCCTAGCCGACGCTCTCAAGAGCGAGAGCGAGAAGGCGCAATCGCTGCTGTCCAACGTTTCAAGAACGGCAGAACAGGCCGTAGCGAAGTCCAGTGAGACTATGGGCAAAACAATCGCCAACCTTCTCAACGACCTCGCCAAGGAACTAAGCAGAACACTTGATCCGGCTAATACTCAATCCATCATTGGCAGACTACGAGTCGCCCTCGTCGACGACTGTCAACGCGTCACTGCAAAGGTACGTGAGGACCTCGATCTTGCCAACCCGCACAGCCCGCTGTCAGCGCTGCGGGCCGAACTGGAGAAAAGCGACGAACGCCGCTACACAAACCTAACTGGACAAATTTCCGAGCTACTGCAACGCCTAGCCGCTAAAGCCGCCGCAAGCGTCGAACGATCTAGGTCCACCCGAAAGGGCAGCGATTTCGAAGCCGCAACACTCGACTTCCTGGAGACTGAGTCACGACCGCGCAAGGATCTCGTGGCTCATACAGCTACCGAGTACGGCCTCGATCAAAACTTCATCGGGGACTTTGTCATCGAAGTTAATCCAAGCGATGCCCAAAAGCTCCGCATCGTCATTGAATGCAAGAACGCCTATAAGAATCACAAGACCCAACACGTGCGCGAACTCGGCAAAGCGATGAGCAACCGCGGAGCGGCTTTCGGAATCTCCGTCGTTACTTGCTCCGGCGACGTCGCGCAAGCAATAGATCCATTCGGTGACGACAAACTGATTGTTCGCGTCCCAACACTCTCAGACGATCAAGGTTGGGATTTTACCGCCCTGGGCGTAGCGGTTGAATGCGCACGCTGGAAGGCGTTAATGAGCCGCACATCGGGCGGAACGCTTGATGTTGCTCGGCTTAGCGCCGATATCGATCGCGCGTTCGCCATTACCAACAGCTTCGCGGATGTCAAGCGAAAAATCACCGCCGGCAAGACGCATCTCGATGCGATCGCTGAGTGTCTCGACGACATCAAACGTCAGCTCGTGAGTGTCTTGCAGACTATCCGCGACACTGTGAGCGAAGCACAACCTAAGTCGGAAGCTGCTTGATGATGGCGCTTCCGGTCGTCAACGGTTACTAGCGATCGTACTCGACCGCGGTCGCTGTACGGCGACGAATAAGCGCGAGCGATACCACTCAAATGAAACTCAGGAAAGGAACGAAGGCATCTCATGATTTGGCTCAACGACCTTCTCTCAAACCCCGTCGCTCTGGGGTTCCTCGCGGTTATAACGCTCGTTGCGGCCCTTGCGCACCTCTGCCGGTTTACAACCGCCTCGGTTACGAAAGTACCTACCATTTTGACCATGCTTGGTATCTTAGGAACATTTGTGGGCATTACGGCTGGTTTGCTCAACTTCGATACCGCGAACATTCAGGCAAGCATGCCATATCTTATCTCTGGCATACGCACCGCCTTTATCGCTTCTTTAGCTGGAGTGTTTTGGGCAATCACAATAAAGGCTCGCAATCTCCTCTTTCCGGCGGCATCAGTTGAAAGCGGCAGCGAAGGTGCGACAGTTGATGACTTACTTGGCCAGCTAGCTGGTGTTCAACAGGCGCTAGTCGGCGGCGATGATTCAACAATACTATCGCAATTGAAGCTCGGCCGGCAAGACGTAAATGACCGACTCGACGCCCTAAAGCGATCCCAGCAAGAATTCATGGCCAAAATGGCTGACATGAACAGCAAGGCTCTCATCTCAGCGCTTGAGCTAGTTATCAGAGATTTCAATGTAAAGATTACTGAGCAGTTCGGTGAGAACTTCAAGCAGCTCAACGTTGCTGTTGGCAAGCTCCTTGAGTGGCAGGAGAAATATCGCCAACAGCTCACTGAACTTGTCAATCAACAAGCCATTACGAGCGCGTCGATGACAACGGCGACGGAGCGATACTCCAAGGTTGTCGACGATGCGGCGAAGTTCGCGGACGTGGCCAATCGGTTTCAAACTATACTTGGGCCGATGGAAACCTACCAAGCTAGCATGCAACGAACTTCGACTGAGCTGGCTGCACTAATAAACAGCGCTTCAAATAGCCTCCCATCAGTAGAGCAGAAAATCGTGGCCTTAACAGAAAGAGTTGCTTCCAGTGCTCGGAATCACGAAGCAGAGGTAGCCAAGGTCGCGTCAGAGATCTCCACAGCGTTCCGTTCGGCTGCGGATTCAGTGCGCTCCGCGCTCACTTCGACAATAGAATCGGCAAGTCAGCAACTAAACGTAAAACTTGAAGATAGCTCTCGTAGACTAGATGAACAGATCGTCAAGCTCGACCGGGCACTTGAAAAGGAACTCACTGAGTCACTTCAGGGGCTGGGAAAACAACTCGCTGCTCTTTCATCGAAATTTGTCGAGGACTATACCCCTCTAACGTCTCGACTGCGTACGCTCGTCGGAATCGGCGCTAGTGTGTCATGAAAAAACCATCCGTACTTGGAAACCGACCTCATGCAACCGCGGAAGAACATTGGATTCCCTTGAGCGACCTCATGACAGGACTAATGATGCTCTTCCTGTTGTTAGCAATCAGCTACATGCTCAGAGTTCAGGCGGAAGCGCACCAGGCCCAGGAAATAGCTGTGCACTATGACCAGATGCGCGCTGATTTGTACCGCGAGCTCGAAAAGGAGTTTCGTAGCGATCTTCCGCGGTGGAACGCTACAATCGACGAACAAAGCTTGACCATCAGCTTCCACGAGCCCGAGGTGCTCTTTCAAACGGGAAGCGCCCAAGTTCGCCCGAGGTTCAAGGGCATTTTGACGGACTTCTTTCCTCGATACGTCGCGATTCTGATGAAAGACAAGTATAGAAGCTCAATCGAGGAGATTCGTATCGAAGGCTATACGTCGACGTTGTGGCGTTCGGGCTCATCCGTGGACGAAGCGTACTTCGGAAACATGGAACTATCACAAGCGCGTACCAGAAATACGCTGGGCTATGTCTTGGGTTTGTCATCGCTTACTGATAGCAAGGCGTGGCTCATGGAACACGTTACAGCAAACGGCTTATCGTTTTCCCATCTAGTCCTCAGGAATGGGGTCGAGGATCAATTCGCGTCACAGCGCGTTGATTTCCGAGTAAGAACTAACGCGGATGCGAGAATCAAACAAATTAGAGAGTTGGTCAGCGAATGAAACTGCTGGATTTCCTCGCCTTTCAGCCTTTGAACGAGCTCCGGCGAAGCATGGGCAATGCCGAGCTCGGAGAGATTTCTACGATCAGGTTAGGCAATAGGATCACAGCCGACGAGCTTTTCCAGCTCTCTAGGCAAGGTATAGACATAGACCCCAATGAGATCGAGTTTCTAAACGACGGTACGCTGGGCTACAAGGGCCGGCGCGTGCTTCTCTACATTCGCGACATTGAAGAATACAGCCACGTACAAAAAGACTTGCCGAGATTCCATATCGCGCATTGCCGTACGTTGGACCAGATGCTTCATAACAATCGGTTTGAACGATATGTCGTAGCAACGCGGGTTGACGGCATTTTCAACTTAAAGCAGAAAAAAGCGTGGGAGAGCAAATTCAAGCCCGTTGAGCGCAAGCTTGACGTTTGTCAAAATTGCTTAGACCATCTCCGATGGAATAGCTTCAGTATACAAGGCTCCTCCTATGCCCGAAAGTCGGCAGTATCTGGATTTTCCATTGCTTCTTTTTTCGAGAGATATGGCGGTTCGCTGTTCAACGAGACCCCGAAGTACTCGGACCAGGACGCGCCCGTGAACGAGTACCCCGTTAACTTCTCTTACGTTAGCAATCAAGTTCGAGCGGGGCGCCATTGGACTTGCGAAGACTGCGGGGTGACCCTCTCAGGCCTCGGTGAGCGTCAGTACCTTCACACGCATCATAAGAATGGCGTTAAGAGCGATAATTCACCCAGTAACCTCGTCGTACTATGCGTAGCGTGCCATGCCCAGCAACCGCAGCATGCCCACTTGCGACGGTCAGAAGCTTTCCGACAGTTTCTAGCCTCGCATCCAACCCCAAATTATTTTCGAGGGCAAGTGAGGAAGACTGCTTAAGACGCCGCTCTACGATCCGACACCGGACGTTTATCCCTTAAAACGCGTCGTCGAGTCGGCCAACCGCCTGCGACCAGCTCGTGGCAAGCGTCGCTCGTAAATCGTGGAACTGGAGGTGCGGCCAGTTACTGTCGTGCTCGCCCTTGCGCCAAGTTTTGGCGGTGCTAAGCATCGTTCAAACGACACATCGCTCAGTGAATACGGCACTTGACTTCAAAAGAGGTTGAGCTATCAAGGTTAGCTTAGAAGCTGATGGGCTTGGTGGACGGCGGCGGGCGTCTGACAATAGGGCAACCCACGTTCCTTGCACCAACCTATATGGAAAACCGTGACCGAGTCATCGACAACTGAGTCTCAAGGTTGGACAGAATTCCGGAAGTCGCTCTACGGACTAGCGGAGAGCGATATCCAGTCGCGTTTGTCCGGAGAAGTCGAAAGTAGAGTATTCTACAACTGGCAACATCAAAACGCCGGCTCGTTCGAGTATGCTCCAATTGAGATGCTCGTGCGCACTGAGGCGGCAACGTGGTGTCTGCTTCACTCGACAGAATACCAGGACTTGACGGCGGCGGCGAGATCTGTCGACACGGGTCATCACTTCGGTGAACTGGTTGGAGGCAACGGCTGGAGCGTATTGCTTGATTTGCAATCGTTCGTACTTCGGACGCTGGATGAGGCGGTGCAAGCGGCCGCTCCCGGATGGACAATTGATAGCGCCGCTCTCGATAAGAGGGTGAACGATCTCGCTCAACTCTTTCATGAAGAACGAATTCCTTACGAACTGCTGATATTGATTGACCCAGTCACACTTGCCGCTCCGATTGAGGTTGATGCAAACACAGAAGTTGTACCCTTAGGAGATTCCGACTTATTGGTGCTGGTCAGGACTGGCCTTATTCCAGCAACCTTTCAGCCGGGGAGGGGGCCGCATGTCGTCATCGGACCCGGAGGTCGTGTTGCAATCCGACGTCGGCTGTCCGCCTCAAAAACGATCGCGAGCGCCGCTCATAACCAAGAATTCCAACCAGCAATTATCGCAGAACACACCTATGGCGATATTGCTGATGCTATCGCCGTTACGGTGGGTTTGCGCCCTCGACAAGTTGGATGGCTGTATCAGGGCACGAATCCTTCGCTTCCAACGGGCTGCACTTGGCGTCAACTACGGGCTCCGACTAAGAATGAACAGCGATTAATTGAAATCAGTAATTCGACTCATGTAACGGAAGTGTACAGCCGCATCTCGGCGGGGTTGTCGGATTCTGTGCGGCTAGCTATTCGTCGTATCGGCCAAGCTGTGTCTCGTCGTCTGGCCGCTGACCGCCTGACCGACAGTTACACAGCAGCTGAGGCGCTATTTGCGGATCTAGGGACCCATTCGAAGGCCGGCTCAATTGCCGCTCGCGCTTCCGCAATTTGGCCCGCCATAGATGCGAAGGTACCCGCTTTGGAAATCAAGACAACGCTAGAAGTTGGCTATCGACTGCGAAATGCGATTGTTCACGGCGACGAGAAGTCGGCTCAAGCAGTGCTGGCTTCGAGTCCAATCGCTTTTGCCGACATCTCGGATCTCGTAAGTCGCGTGCTTGATATTTTAAGAAAGATAGTCATCCATCAATTGCATAGGGCTCAAGTGCCGTCAACGCCGTGGCGGTGAGGTCGCCGTAATCGCGCTCGGGCAGATTTTCGCGGCCTTATCGAGCCGCAGCCAGCCTTACGAGAAGAACCAGGCAGCTGTTGAGCTGGAAGACGAGATGGTCTCGAGGGTGGAAAGGCACGAGCCAAAGCTCTTACCGAAGATCAGCGAAAAAGCAAGTGCAAAACGTGCCGCGGAAGCCCGATGGGGGAGACCGAAAAACTAACCCTATTTCGAATTCCTTCGTGGCTCCAAGTTGATAACATCGGCACTTTTCCCGGACCGCTCAACTGACGGTCTGCTTTGTCTCTTTACGGAGCCTATGTCGAAAACGCTTTCTTGAACGTCCGCCGGAACAAGCGTGCCAGCTTCCAATCCGCATAATGATTCAATCTCTTTCCCTGAGAATGGAAGCGCCGTCAAAATATCGTCCCTTGACGCCGCTTTCGCATCGAGAATCGATGAGAAGGCGCTCTTCATCAGTTCTGGACGTTCAATTTCGAGCATATCGTCATAAGGCTCAGTACGTCTCCAACCCTTTGCAGAAAGCGTCTTCCATAGCCGCTGTGCCTGCTGTTCCGTAATCAGCGACAGGCGAGATGCATGTTGCACAATCGCCTGCAACGAAACTTTCCACACACGCTTCGATAGTTTGACGGCGTCGATCGTCGGCGCATAGAAGTGTTTTGCAAAGACAGCGGCCGGCATTAAGAATTCCGCGGCAAACCGATGAGCCTGAGTCTCCATTAACGCGTTTCTCGAAGAGTTAGCAACATGTTTCGCATCCAATGCGCGATGCAAAACCATGTGCCCAAGTTCGTGAGCTAGGTCGAACCGAAACCTAACTGCGGTGCCGTGTTCTCCGTTCAAGATAGCATAAGCGTGTCCATCAACACACACTTGGGAAAATGCATCCAATGTCGCGGCACCAAATGAATCGAACCCGATCAGTACGCCGTTGTTTTCCAACAACCAAGTGAGGTTATCGATTGCGCCTCCACCGATGCCGAAGTGCTCTCGCGTCCGTGCTGCGACTTGCTCAATGGTTGAATCGCTAATCTCTTCTGGATTTTGAACGTTTATCGGCGGAGGGATGGATAGTTCTGGGATAGATACATATTTCGAAAGAAAGCCGACGATTCTACGGAACCAATCATACTTGCGGCGTGCACGCATCCGTGAAGTTTTCGTCGCCGCGGCCATCGAGCGCCAATATATCGGCGAATCGTCTTCAAATGACCCCGACTCCGTAAAATAGCGAAGCGGGAGATTGAGAATTTCCGAGATTCGAGACAACCGGTCCGGTCCAGGTGTTGCGCGCGTCTGTTCATAGGCCGAAATCGACTGGGCAGAAACACCGACTAGTTCCGCGAAGCTAGCGGCTGTCAAACCGCGCGCCTCGCGAGCTTCGCGAAGCCGCGAGCCACAAAAGCCCTTCGTTCCGGGCCTCACTCTTCGCTTGACCTGTCATCCGAAATTAGACGGCGGCGTTCGATAAGCAAGGCGCTAGGTTTGCGAACTCGCTCCGTCGCGACCGCATCGGCAGCGGCGGCCGCACGATCTGCCGGGTCAACGTCTGCGGCGGCATATCGATTCACCAGATCGAAGACGTCGAGGTAGCCCGTGCATTCTTTGTTGGGTATAGCTAGCTCAACGAATCCCAGACGGTATGGAAACTTGTGTTTCCCCTCACGGCGGTAGCCGTGCAACACGATGGCGTAGAAAAGCGTTCCCGCTTCGTCCGCACCCATCAACCGAAGCTGGGCACTTTCAGCGAGCTGCTGCCGAAAATCGGCTAGCTCGACTAGCTCACCGCTCTTTTGAACATATGATTCGGTTAGAACAACCGATCCGCTAACCGCCTCGCTATGAAAGTTGGAATTTGTCGCGTTCGCCTTCGCCTCCGCAGAAATCCCCCGGTGCCCGAATTCTTTTGCAACGTCGCGGAGGACAGTCTCGGCGCGAGCGCGCCGCTCGTAGGGATAAAGATCCGCAGCCTCTGCGGTATCAAAGCGCCCGTGGCAATGAGTATGAGCGCTAGGATAAACCTGTTCTAGTTCCTCAATCACCCGGACGAAAAAGCCCGGCGGAAAACAGCCCTCTACAATCCTCATGAATTGGTCGTTTCGTGCCATGCCGCTCTCCTTGTGGGAGGCATGCTTCTCTATTTATAAGCCTTTACCTGTCTGTAAATCAACTTAATACCTGGTGCGTTCACGCCCGATCGTGAAGCGTTAATGGCCTGCGAACCGTGTGCGTTTGCACGTGGAAGACCCCTTGCCCGTCAGACGCAACCTCATAGCGGCAGGACTCCGATCGCGAACCGTCGCCGCGCTACGAGATCCGCTCGAAAGATACTACGTCCTGGGTGTCGGTGACGAGGATTCTCTCGAACTGCCCGGGGTCCACGTCGCATCCCCTCACCTTAGCATCACGGCAGTAAGTCCATCGATTGCCGTGAGGCCCAGCCACAACGGGCTAGGGTTTTGTTATTAAATAAGTGTATTTGTGCTGTTGACTTGTACATATATAACTGTTATAGTTTACAACCAAAGGACACTTATATATGAACAAATACCGCCCTTCTGTAGCCCGGAAGCAATTAGAACGACGCCTTGCGCCGCTCCGGGAACTGACTCTGGCGGCTCCTCCGAGAGGCTGGATCAAAGCCATTCGTGAGTCCCTGGGCATGACCGCCCGCCAACTCGCCGCGCGTATGGGAGTTGCGCCCTCGCGAATCCCGACCATCGAGAAAGCCGAAGCCACCGGTGCGACCACATTGAGGACGCTACGCCACGCTGCCGCGGCGATGAACTGTGGCTTCGTTTATGCCTTCGTGCCAATCGAGCCGCTCGACGACATGCTGCGCGCGCGCGCGATCCAAAAGGTACGGAAGGACGTAGCGCGCCTCGATCACACCATGCGCCTCGAAAATCAGGCGCTCCTTAAGACCGATCTCGACGCCGAACAGCAGCGCATGATCGACCTTATCCTTTCCGGCTCGCTACGAGGCCTTTGGGACGAGGAACGGGATCACCATGCCTGATCCTCTGTTCGATCGCGACGACGACGCAAACACGCCCCTCACCGCCGAGGAGCGAGAACAGCTCATCCCTTCGTACATCACGCTGCGATACGAGCTGAATGAAGCCGAACAGATCAACATCGGCGCGGCTCTACGCTGGGTCGACGCTCGCAAGCGCGATGTCCTCGATCGCGATTTTCTGCGCGAACTGCACCGGCGGATGTTTTGCGACGTGTGGCGTTGGGCTGGCCAACATCGTACGACTGCCCGCAATATCGGTGTGGACCCTTACCGAATCGCGACGGACGTGCAGCAGGCTATCGACGACGCGCGATACTGGGCCGAACACGCTACCTATCCGCCCGACGAAATCGCCGTACGGTTCAGCCACCGCCTTGTAGCAATTCATCCTTTTCCGAACGGGAACGGACGCTTATCGCGCCTCGTTGGCGATTCTCTCGCACTCCAGCTCGGACGGCCGCTCTTTTCGTGGGGACGGGCGAACCTGGTAAGTGCCGGGGAGACCAGGACTCGATACATAGAGGCTCTTCGGGCGGCCGACGTTCACGATATCGGTCCGTTACTGCTATTTGCCCGCGCTTAGGTCCGACCGGTGCCGGAGGCACTGACGCGGTCCCCCAGAGTTATGCCATCGGAACTGGGCAAGCTAGAGGCGTTAGTCTTGCCGCGGATCCAAGTCCAGACTCGCACCGAGCTCGTCGCTAGCAGAACCCGCTCGACTGTGGTCTATCGTCGCTGCTCGTTGGCTACGTCGCGCTTTGCATACGATGTCGCGCATTGCAAACGACGTCGCGCATTGCAAACGAGGTCGCGCCTTGTAAACGACGTCGCGCATTGCAAACGAGGTCGCGCTTTGTAAACGACGTCGCGCATTGCAAACGACGTCGCGAATTGCAAACGACGTCGCGAATTGATGACAGCTAAAATTATTTTCGACGTCAGCAACAATGATCGACAAGCCAGCAGGTATCATACGCATACTTTGGCGGAATAGTCGTCGATTTGGCATTTGCTGAATCAACCCGTCAGGAGCTAGACATGGAAAACTCAACTGGCCGTAAGGCTTTCCTAACCGGCGCAATCGCGAGCACTGGTGCAGTCGCGCTCGCGGCATCGTCGGGAGCAGCGGCAAACGCGGATCCACCGACCGGCTTCGACTTCGAAGTGGTCGACAGCGTTCACTTAGATCACGTCGGAGAACTAAGTGCTCAGGGCTACGAAATCAAGGCGGCGGCCGCGGCGATCGTTCCCGGAGGGCCGGCGTACTCTGCCGGCAATGGGTCCGCGCCGTTGAACGGCTACTACGTACTCATGCAACGCAAGAAGCCGTAGTCGCCGAATGGCGAGCCGTTAAACGACGAGGACGACTGCTGGGCGTTGCGCGAACTCTCGGTTCCGGGTCTAAGTCCGCCGGGCGACGATCTTTCCGATCGTCGCCCCAACCGTTCTCCCGCGAGCGCTATCGAAGGGAAGTCCTAATGGCCGCTCCGCTATTACGAAGGTGCGGTGCGCGCGGTTCGTGCAACAACATGTTAAGCTGGGTTTCTCCGAGAAAGGGAATTTGCAGCCACTCTACGGTTCGACGTTTAACCACTTGTTGGCTGCGTCAAGAATGGCGGACTCTTCAAATTCTGGCGTAACGTTATCATCGGCGTTCCATGTCAAGTGCGTCACGCTGATATCCCCAATAGATACAGCTGGCAATGACGGTGCCGCCAAGGCTCTTTGAAACGATACCACCGCTGCACGTCGGTATCTATACGCCGCAGCAAACGCGGTGGCTTGGTACAAGTCACCACGAGGCCAGAATTCTGGAACTGATTGTTCGCGTCCCAACACTCTCAGACGATCAAGGTTGTTATCGCAGAAGCGACGACTGAGGATGCCATCGCTCACGGTAACGGAAGCACGTCACGCGTCGATGGCAGCTTGATTGGTTGCGGGGTAAGGTCGTTGGACCGGTGCTCGAAGGCGGCGTGACCACGGACTGGGCGGCTCACGACGACGGCTCACAAACGCAATGAACTGCTCGTATGAGTAGCTGGGGTCGAAACACATTTTGGTTATCGATTTTGATGATCTCGGTGTGGCCCTGCAGTTGCGTATCGAGTTCGTCCGGGAAACGTGCGTCCTGTAACAGCTATACTGTGACAGCGGCTAAGTGCTGAACACACAGACCTGTAGCAACAAATTGTAGCATCGGCTTGCCATTTCGTACGGAATCCACGGCATCGTGCGGTTAAGCTGACTCAGCAAAAATCTAGGCAGCGTAAGCGTAGGCGCGAATTCATCGCGTTTCGGGCAAACCGCCAAACTTATTTCGCATGTAAGGGGTCAGGGGTTCGAGTCCCCTCATCTCCACCACTAAAAGCCCGTTCTCTTAGGGATTGCGGCTTTTTCTTTATCAGTGACTTGCGCTGATGCAGAACGGCTTCATGCGGGGTAGCCCGGAGTGTTCCCTTACATATTGAAGATATCACTACCGGCGCTCTTCGAGTTCATCGAACCGGCGAACAGGCACACGGCTCGCGTCGGCACCAAGTTAGCGAAAAACGCATTGAAACTGCCGCCGGTCGGTGGCACGGAGCCGTAGGTGATCAACGACGTGAACCGACCGAGCGAGTCTACCCCGACGACCTCGATGTTGAAAGGCGTGACTTCACTCGTGAGACCGGTCAGCGTCCCCTGGACGTGTCCGTGCCCCGTCGAACTGCAGGTGAGCGTCGTGCTGTGCAGCACCGCGATTTGAAATTGCACGCCGCCGAGAAAGTTGTCCTCTTCGTGCACGTCGTTTGGGTTGTCCGCATTTCGCAACGTCACGAGGCTCGAGGCGACCACGCGGAACGTATGGTGCGAACCGATCGGTTCCGGCATCGTCTGCTTGACCACGACGGGCACGTTACGCACCTCGTTCGGTTTGAGCTGGACGACCGGGTTGCCGCGGTTGACAACGATGCTCCAACTGTCCGGAATGCTTTCGGGTAGCACGCTTAGGTAGAACCCTTTGCCGGTCGTCGTGCTGTCGTTGCGCAGGTGAATCACGGCGCCGTTCGGTGGCCCCGGCGCGCCAGGTGAATAATTCGACCCGCCTTGGAAATAACTGATGTTTTCTTGCTCGCCGTCGCCGTCCTGATTGGCGAAGAACGTTTCACCCGCGACGTGGTCGAGCCGGACCCGCACGCAGGTATGGAAGAAAAACCTTCCTTCCTTGATCAGCCCATTGCTAACGACGAAGTTCGGCTTCCATTTATAGTAGACATCGACGTGTTGCCCGGGCCCGATCGAGGCGAGGCTGGGGAACGACGTCTTGTCGACAGAGCCAAGCGGAATAAACCCGTTTGACCCTTGGATACCGAGACCGGGCGGATTGGTGATGTCGAAATGCACCACGACGTTGGTCGCGGCCAGCGATCCATAGTTGCGCACGCGGGCCCAAAGGCGGTTGACCTGACCGAGTGCGGGATCATCACCGTTTCCCGAGGGCACCGTGCCGCCCAAGAGATCCGACCAGATGGGGTAACGGTATTTGTCGTAGCCGTTGACCGGACTGTCGAACCAAATGTCGGTTGTCTCGTAGGAGTTTCCAGGCGGCTGGAGCCAGTCTTGTAGCCCGACGTCGGGTTGATCGGACGCACTTGCGTATCGGACATCGATGTTGTAGTGGTCGGCGTCCGCGCTCGATACGACAAAGATGTAGATGCCGTCGGCAGCGCTGTGATAGGTTTGACCCACATGCCAGAGCGTCGAGTTGTTGCCGTTTCCCTCGACGTTGACCCAGCGGTAACATTTGCCTTGTGTCGGACAATCGTTGATCGTTGGATCGCCGCCTTGCTCCACGCGTTCGATGAGCACGCCTTCGTCCGGGATGCCGCTCGGTCCATGGACCGTCGCAAGATTGTCGCCGAGGAGATGGTGGCGAACGCTGATCAGGTAGTACACCTTGGGCCCTCCGACCCGAAGGAATGCCTTGATCGCCTGGTAGTCCGGTTGAAAGGCCGGCGACCGCTCTTCTGCAAGAAGGCCGACGGTACCGCCGATCGGGGGCGAGATGATCTTATACTTGCTGGGCGGCAACCAACCCGGATACTGCATGTTCGATTCTTTCTCGAACACGCCCGACTGCGCCGGATACTCGGTATCCATCTCTTCGAAGAAGCTGTTGTAGTTGCTCGGGTGCCACGGGTAGCCGTGGTTGGATTGCATCTGGTGGCCGATCTCGTGCGCCCAGCCGCCCCAAACTTTGGTAACTGCTGCAATCGCGGGATTTTCGCCTAGGACCGCAGCGTGCACGCTATAGCTGCCCCCTGCGGGCGGGTGTATGGTCGTCAGCCAGCTGGTGAGCGTCTTGTCGCGAATTCTCCCATTTGTCCGCGGGTCGGCGATGAGGACCACGACGCCGTAGACGTTTGACCAGTTTATGGTCTTGGGAGAATTTGCGACGGCTTCATCGACGAGCTTGACTATGCTGGTATTGGAGGCGAGCTGGCAGCTCTGAAGGTTGAGGTAGATGCAACTTTTCGATTGTGCCCGATACGGTCCGGCATATTGAAAGTGAAGCGAGATATTGCCGTACGACGTTTCGCTCCAGAGTTGCGCGATGCTGTTGAAGTAACCCTGAGTCTGCGCGGTTGTGAAACGCGTGCCGGCCGGGAAGTCCTTGAAGGTGACGCGCAGAACGACAAAATTGACAGGACCGTTTAGGCCGGCGTTGGCGCCCGCCGAACTCACGAGCAACACTACCAATGCGAGTAAGACATGCCGGAAGAGAATCTTCAGCATAGCTGCCCCCTCTGTGCGCTCGCGCTACCGACGGGAAAGGGAAGAACCACGGTTCGATATGCTGGCTTGACCGTGACCGAGGCGAAAGTTCGTTGAGTCGTCGGTCGGCCGAATCCTGCTCAGGCGTCAGACGATAGACCGGGTGGAAAGACACTTAAAGCTCGAACGTCGCGTCGACAGGTTGAACGATCACGAGGCACAAGGTGGAATTCTTCTGCGGCCGCTGAACGGTCGCGGCGCCGCAAATATCCCGCCGCCTCTTTTGAATTCCATCAGTTTTGTAAGAAGCGCTTTCCGACGACCGGCGTCGTAAAAGGGCGGAAATTCTCACGTTTGTGGCCATCGTGACGAAGCTCGTGGATCGGCCACACCGATTGACCGCGCCCCCAATAGAAAACAGGTGGACGCTTTCGCGCCCACCTGTCTTGCATTGCCGACTGACTACTTCACAAAGGTGTTGCGAAAACGGTTCCGTCTGGTGTAGTGCCGCCCGCATCGGTTGTGCCGTAGAGCGCGCCACCGACATCGATGAGACTCGCCATCGGTTGGCTGCCGCTGTCGTGGTTCGTTGAGGGCCAGATGCAGACCACCGATTCCGCGCCGGACGTCGTGATGGAGAAGACCGATCCGAGGCCATTTCCGATGAATTCATCCGTCGTGCCGTAGAGCGTGCCGTTGACGTTGAGCAAGCCCGCGAACGGAATACTGCCGTCGCCGCTTCCTCCGAACTGGTGGAGCGCGGTTAGGTGACCGGAGGTCGCGATCTTGAAGACCGTTCCACCGCCTGAAGTACCCCGGCCGGACGTCGTGCCGTAGAACGCTCCTCCAACCTCGATGAGTCCCGCGCGCGGTAAGGCTCCGTCAGCCCCGCCGGTGAACCTGTGCAGCACTATTTCCTTGCCAGTCGACGTGAGCTTGAAGACGGTTCCGTAATTGTTGCCGCCGCCATTGCCGCCGTCGACGGTCGTGCCGTAGAAATCACCCTGGTAATGAACGAGGCTCGCCACGGGGTTTGCGCCGTCCGAACCGTTTTTAAAGCTATAAACCACTTTTTCGACGCCTGATGTCGTGACAGAGAAGACGGATCCGTTTCCGTTAGCGCCGCCGACGAACGTCGTGCCATAGAGCGTGCCGTTGACATTGATCAATGTGGCGTTGGGCTCTGCACCGTCCGGCGTACTACTAAAACTGTAGACGATGCTGACCACCCCGGATGGCGTCATCTTGAAGACCGCTCCGTCGCCGAACTTGCCCCCATGGACGGTCGTGCCATAAAGCGCACCCTTAACCGTGACCAATCCCGCGGCTGGGCTGCTGCCGTCCGGCGCTCCGGTAAAGCTGTGGAGGACGGTCTCGGAGCCCCCAGGGGTGACTGAGTAGACCGTACCGAGGTCGCTAGTCCCGCCAGTCGACGTCGTGCCGTAGAGCAGGCCGTTGAAGTCAAAGAGTTCCGACGTCGGTAGTGTACCGTCGGGCTGGGCTTTGAAATTGTAAACGGTCGGGCACGACGGAATGCTCTTTCCTCCGAGCAGGATCGCCTGACGCAATCCAGCACCCGCTGCCGAGCCGCCGCCGACAGGAATACCTGGCATGCTACCGGCGCTTCCGTGGGAGCAACCCGCGATGAACGCTGAACACAAGAGTGACAATGCGATGGTGCCGTTGCGATTATATGAAATAGGTCGAAAGGCCGGCATGTTGGACTCCTCTCAAGATGGGACCGCGAACGAGTCGGCCCTCGGACCCAGCATGCGCCAAATCGCACGAGACGACCATACGGCGAAACACCACCTTATCGCGAGCCTAGCCCTTTGGGCACGGGGGTCCGGCGTGGTTCAGCGGGGAACATCGAGGACCCAATCCTTATAGAACAAGGCTGCTTGTGCCGTTTGACGTCAAAGCCCTAACTGCGGACATTCCCGGTGCGTTCGTGGCCCGCGAGCACGAGATGAGCCTTCTGACGGGCTATCGTCGCAAAGCGGCCGCCGGCCGCGGTTGCATCGTCATGATCGCAGGCGACGCCGGCGTGGGTAAGTCGAGTTTATTGCGCCGCTTCGAGGCGGACGCAGACGGCGGGCGCGCCATCTCGGCATTCGCACGCTGCGTCGAGTTCATTCAAACACCCCTTAGCACGCTACGCGAGCTCCTGCAGAACTTGGAGCGCAACCGGTCCCTGCCACGAGATACGGGAACGCGCGCACTGCTCGAGCGCCTTTCGTTCGAACGCGGCGCCGATGTCACCGCCGGCGTTCAACCGGCGAGCTGGTTGTTGGAATCGGTCGATGCGGCATTCGCGCGCCGCGCTCAGCGTGGCACCATCATTCTGCTCATCGAGGACGTGCACTGGGCGGATCGCTCGATGCTCGGGTTCCTCAACTATCTCGCGGATCGTATCGCCAATCGGCGCATGCTGGTCGTCGCGACCTATCGCAGCGAGGAGGTCGACGCCCGCCACGCGCGCGTCGGCGATTTTGCGACGTTGCTCGCAAAGGAGTCTGTAGAGCAGATATCACTTGGGCCGCTTGACGAGCGCGCGACTCAGGCCTTGATCGAGATGAAGCTTCCGCATCCCGGCGCTCTTGAAGTCGCAACCATCGCGGACATGGTGCGGCGTAGCCAGGGCAATGCGTTCTTCGCCGAGGAGTTGCTCAAGAGCGTTCTCGAGCGCAGTCCGAGTGAATCACCCCGGCAGCTGCCGCTGTCGATTCGCGGTGCTGTTTTGGCACGTGCCGCGTTGCTCTCGGAAAGCGAGCGAAAGATCTTATCGTTGGCCGCCGTCCTTGGCCAGCGCTTCTCGATCGATCGCCTCGTAACGCTGTGCGAAGGCCGTCGTGACGACGTACTGCTCGCCCTCGAGCGTGCGCAACTGCTATACCTGGTCGTCGAGGCACGCGGCGCGCCTGGCGAGCTGGCTTTTCGACACGCGCTGACGCAGGAGGTGCTATACGGAGAGTTGCTAGCAGAACGGGTGCGGCCGCTCCATGAAGCGATCGGCCTCGAACTCGAACGGTGCGAGGACCGAAATGCCGTCAGCGTGGAGCTGGCTCATCATTGGTGGCGGGCCGGCGACGCGAAGCGCGCCGCCGCCTATTCCGAGCTTGCGGGCGATCGCGCGTTCGCGATCGGTGCGATGGCCGATGCGATTTCGTATTTCGAGCGCGCACTCGCGCAGCGCAGCGGCGCCGGCACCGACGTGGCCGGCCTCGAACATAAGATCGGAATTTCCCTCGGTTCGCTTTTTCATTTGAGCGCCGGCATCGAGCGCCTGCGGCGCGCCGGCGATCTGTATTGGCAGGCAGGCGATCTCGAGGGATACGTAACAAACGTTTCGGCGCTCGAGGCTCAGATCTACAACGCCGGCGACGCCAGAGGCGCCATCGACCTCTGTCGCCGCACAATCGATGCACTGCGGTCGAAACTGCCGGCCGCTACTCTCGACGTCTTGCGAGCGGGACTCGCCTTCGACTGCGTCGCGGGGCTCGACTTCGAATCCGCGCTCGATCTTGTCAACGAAATCGAAGAACCAATCGCCAATCCGATGACGGCGACCCACGCCTATCAAGCGCAATTCAAAGTCGCAGCCATGCGAGGCGACGTGGACCGTTGGCGGGCATACGCACAACGCGCTCTCGACGCCGCCAGCAAGGTCGGCGATGTCGGCAACCGTCTTTGCCAGACGCACTGTCAGATCGCGCTCGACGCCGTAGGGCTGGGAGAAGTGCAACCGGCGCGCGAGCATTTTCATGCGGCGATCTCGTTTGCGCGCAAGGGCGACCTCGCAGTCGGCTTTCTGGCGTACGCCACCTCCGCATACGAGCATACGCTGCGCGGCGATTTCAAGACCGCGGCGAAGTTTCTGGCGATGCCCGGCATCGCAACCGAGCACAGTTACGCGATCTTGTTGCACGTCAAGAGCGCCCAATTTGTACTCGGGATCTGTGCCGGCGATGACGACCGCCTACGCTCCGACGGTGCCGAGTCTTTGCTGCGGTACGTCGTCGAGCACGGTATGAAGCTCGCGATCGGCGTACTCGGCGGACCGTACGCCTGGGCGCTGGGCCTACGCGGCGAGGTTGACGATGCCGCCACTTGGATTCATCGCATCGCGAAGGTGGTGCCTGGTCCGCACCGATTTCTGTTCGCCTTTCTCGCGGCCGCGCAATTTGGAACGCGGAGCGACGCCGCAGCCATGCGGCGCATGCTCTTCGATGCGGCGTCGCATCCCCAAGACCGGGTCAACAAGGCCGCGCTGCATCTTTTCGATGCCTTCGCAGTCCAGCGCGGCTTCGCCGACGGAAACGCAGAGGCGAGTGCGCTCGCGGCGGCTTCATCGTTCGAAGCGATCGGTTGGCCGTGGCTGGCCGCTCAGAGCTACGAACTCGGCGGCGCACGTCAGCGCGCGCTCGAAACGTACCGTAGCATCGGTGCCCTCCGCGACCTGCGGCGCATGGAAGTGAGCCAATCGGACGCAACGGTTGCCGTTCTCTCACCTCGGGAACGCGAGGTCGGACGGCTCGTGTCACTGGGCCATTCGAACGACGAGGTGGCACAGATCTTGCACATCAGCCCACGCACGGTCGAAAAGCACGTCTCGGCGGCTCTCGACAAACTGAACTTACGCTCGAGACTGCAACTAGGACGCCTGTTGGGCTAAGGCGGCGCGAGCGCGATCAATCTCGCAGATAGTACGTATACGGACTGGTCCCGCCGGAAGTCAATAGACGCATGGCGTACGGCTTCCCCGATGCGCACGGCGTGGTCATCGCATTTCCCTGATACAAGAACTTGTTGTTCGGATCCAAGCAATAATTGTCGGTCCCGCCCCAGAAGTCCGAGCCGTCTTTCGCGACGCCATATAGGTCGATCGTATACCCAGAAACATCAACGGTGGTAATGATGATCGTGCACTTCCCTGGTCGACCACAAACCAACCCTGACTCTGACCGTGCGGATTGCCTTGGCCGTCCTGCCAAGTCGCAGCGTACGCGACGCTAACGGCCCCGTGCGTCGAAGCGTTACACACTGCGAACTCGGCTGAGACTCGCGAAGAACAAGCGATGATGACGAGAGCGCCTACGACTAAAGCAAGTAATCTGCTGTGCTTCACGACTAGAAACCTCACCTAACGTCAAAGCGCCAGCTGCTATGACAAGAATTGCTCCTGTGAACGCTGAATCGCCTGCCTTCGCCTTGCGTAAGCAAGCCCGGTTCGCGGAATTGCGCAGTACGTTGTAATTTTAGTCCCCACTGGACACAGCCCAACGGAGACAAAAGCCATGCAAAAAATGAGTGTGCCAGCATACTTTGGGCCGCTGTTTCTTTCGGTATGCGTCGCGGCCGCACTATTTGTCCCGATGGACTCCGCTGCGTCCGGTGAACCCTTCATCTCCTGCTCGACCTCGGGCGGTGCGGGGATCAACACCTACGTCACCGGCGTTTTCCAAACCACGTATCCGGTGAAATATTTGCCGAGTGGCGGGAACCTAGTCGATCAATCGGTCCTCGATCGCTTTTACGCATACCTGACTCGGAAAGGTTACCACTTCAAGCCCGGCAGCAACTATGGTTGCGTCGTAGAACCGACCGAGGCGCAGGCAAAAGCGGCTCAGCGTAAGCGATACTTGAGCGGTGGCTGCTCGAACTGCGGCAAAGTAGTGGAGACCGGATGGAAAGACTCGCTTTGAAGAACGACGTTCTGATTTGGGATCGGTCCGTCAGCCCTCGGGTCGCCGTTTTCGCGGCTTCGCGCGCGTGACACCTGTAGTCAGCTTCGTCGCGCGAGTCAAGAGATTGGGTGTGGCGATACGCTCGCAAAAGGCGCCGAATTCCTTTGTGGGACCATTCCATTTCAGCGCATCGATCTGACGGAAAAGTTTGGCGTCCGTTCGAAGCGTAGCCAATTTCTTGAAGAGTAACGCGAGGTCGCTCCGCTCGCCGAGGACACTACGCGGAAAGCGCTCGAGCTTGCCGTATCGGTTGAGGAGGCCAACTGCACCCTTAGGTCCGATGCCGGCGATGCCAGGGTAGCCGTCCGCGCTGTCCCCAACAAGCGCAAGGTAATCGGGGATCAGCGTGGGGGGGACGCCAAATTTTGCCACCACGCCGTCAGCATTGCGGACAGCGCTGGTTTTTCGATCGTATGCTTGCACGACGCGGTCGCCGCGCACGCATTGCGCGAGGTCCTTGTCAGGCGTCCAGATGAGGATCCGCTTCACGCGACGATCTTTGGCTGCGATGGTCGCTGCGGACGCGAGTGCGTCGTCAGCCTCGAGCTCGACCATCGGCCACACCGCCACGCCCATCGCGGCGAGACCGTCTTCCAGCGGCTCGAATTGGGCGAACAAGGCGTGTTCGACGCCCTCGCCCGTCTTGTAGCCCTTCCAGAGCTTGTTTCGAAAAGATTCGATGACGTGATCAGTGGCGACGCCGATGTGCATGGCGTCGTCTTCGATCATCTGCAACACCGTATTGAGCACTCCGGCGACCGCGCCGAACGGGCGGTCCTTGCCTTTGGTGAATCGACGCAGGCCGTAGAAATGGCGAAAGAGCTCATACGTCCCGTCGACAAGGTGAACGATCACGATGCGCCACTGAATGCCGAGTAAAGCGCGTCAGTCGTGATGTATGGCACGTAGCGGAAATCGCGAATGAGCGAGATACGACCCGCTCTGACTTCAAGCACGACGAAGTACGCGGGCTCTCGGCTCGATGGAGTACTGAAGATCGCAATCACCGGAACGCCGTCGACAAAGCCCGCTTCCGCGCGGAGATCTTCGGTCTTGGTATACGCCGCGTAGCGATCGTAGTATCCCGCGTCCACCGCACGTGCATGTTGCACGCGCGAAACGACCTCGAGGCGCGATTCCGCCGCAAGCAGCGCGCGCAGCTCATCCCAGTTGTGCGCGTTGAAGAGATCGGCATACCGCCGCAGCGTGGTCAGCGTTTCACTTGCGACGGGTTGCGCCGGTTCCGCAAAACGCGCGCGCGGCGTCCGAGCGATGTTCGCGCGGGCCCTCGATAACGCGGCCTTCACCGCGCCGACAGTCGTCCCCATCGTCTGCGCGGTTTCCTCGAGCGATTGTCCGAGCACATCTTTGAAGATCGCGGCGCTACGCTGCGTCGGCGGTAACTCCGCGAAAACCGTCAGCGCCGCTTCCACGAGTGCGGGATCGACGACGGATTCTTCGGGCTCTGCGCGGTCTGGGACGTCGGCGACGGTCTCCACGTGTTCGCGTTCGTAGCGTTTGATAAAATCCATGGCTGTATTATGGGCGATCCGGAAGAGCCAGGGTCTCAGGTTGGGCGGCAACACCATCTGGCCAAGAGCGTAATACGCTTTTGCTAAGGTCTCTTGAACGACATCTTCGCCATCGAAGATCGACCCGGTCATGCGCGCACAGTACCGATGGAGCTCGGGACGGATTTCGTCGACGAGCTCCATGAATTGGTCGCGAGCCTCCATCATCGCCGGCAACAGCGCGCGCGTCTGATCTTCCATCTTCACTCCAACGGTTCGACGCCTTCACCGGTCACCCCGATCGCGGCGACGCCGTCTGCCAGATCTCCTCGCAAGCCGCCGACGATGGCCGCGCCGACTTTATCAGCGTCGAGCGGCACTTTCCAGCGACGTTTGAGAAAGTCCGCCGCCGATAAACCCTGCGCCGCGCCGTAGTTGGCGGCAGCGGTGTTTCCGATCGCCGTGCCTTCAACGAGCTGAAGCGGCAGCACGGCGAAAAAGCGGATGCCTAACTTCTTCGCGTCCGACACTTCCTGCGCGTACTCGGTCATGAACCATTGCATGCGCTTCGCGCCGGCGTAGCCGCCGGAGAGCGGTGAGCCGGCGACCGCGGCTCCGCTCGAAACGATCGCGACCGTGGTGCCCGCCGCAAGTGGAACCGTCAGCGCAGCCTTCAGTAAATGGAATGCGGCCTGCGTATCTGTGTTCCAGGGAATGGAGAATGTCTCCCAACTGAACTCGTCGATCGTACCCATTTGCGGCCGGACGCCGGCTGCCAGCACGACGAATTGCGGTTTGTATTCTCGCAGCAACCGCTCCGCGGTCGACGCATCCGTCGCATCGGCCTGGACCGTTCGCACGGCGCCGTCGAACTCTTTGGCAACTGCGTCGAGCCCGTCGCGGCCCCGCGCGACGGCGACGACCGAGGCCCCTTCGGAAAGCAATCGTCTTACCGTTGCCAAGCCGACACCGGAGCTCGCTCCGATCACGACGGCAGACTTATCTCTTAGCGACTGCATCGCGGTACTTCCTTAGTAGAGAGGCGAACCATAGCACCGATCCGGCGCCGGCCCCGCTCGCGAGCGGGACCAGCACCTCTTCAACCGGCATCCCCATGATGTGCGCGAGGACGATCATGTGAGTATCTTCTGCGCAGCATCGACGACGTCGCTCCATTTGCCGCCCTGCTCGACTCCATAGGAGTCGTGCCAGTTCCACCATTTGTAAGGCTCGGATTGCGGATAGCCTTCGGGTGAATCTTCCCAATTCTCTTGACGCCCGAGCGGCGTGACGTCGAGGTAGCTCCACGTGCTTCCCAGAGCCTCGTCACCGCGATTGTTGAGGAAGTACGTGCGGTAGACGTTGTCGCCGTCGCGGAAGAAGACGTTCGTGCCGTGCCATTCGTCAACGCCGAAGTCGGTATCGAAACCGTCAGCTGTCGAATACCATGGCATGGTCCAGCCCATACGCGCCTTTAAGCGCTCGATGTCGGGCTGCGGAGCGCGTGAGACGTTCGCGAAGGTCGTGTCTCGTGCGTGGAGGTGTGAAAGGTGCGCGACCTGATCGGCCATCATCGAGCAGCCGCGACAGGCATGGTCGGGCCAGCCGTACACGCCGGGCTCGAAGAACGCGCGATAGATCACGAGCTGGCGGCGCCCTTCGAACAAGTCGAGGAGGCTGACCTTGCCCTGGGGTGAGTCGAACGTGTAGTTTTTTTCGACTTTCATCCACGGCATGCGACGCCGCTCCGCGGCGAGAGCGTCGTGGGCGCGGGTCGACGCTTTTTCTTTTACTAGCAGCTGTTGACGGGCGGTTTCCCACTCCCCCGGCGACACGACGGGAGGCGCGTTCAACGGGCGGTCAGTCATTGGTTATCCCCTTCATACAACTCGGTGCTGCTATGAAGACGATTGTGCCCGCTCAAAAGATACGGGTAGCTCTGAGTCATCCTGAACGGAGGGTCGACTCCTCTCGATTTTGCCATTTTTCCACAATCGTCGATTTTTCGTGCTATAAGGGCTCGCGGGATTATAGCGTTGCACTCCGAGCGGCGGAAGAGCGTTGTCAAGCTTCGGCGCACGTTTGCCGTACGGCAACTTGCTAGGCTTAGCGCATGAAGAAACAGTTATCCGCTACCGCCGCCCTCGTGCTAACCTTAGGCGCGCTCGCCGCTTGCTCTCACGCTGCATCGAGTTCTGAAAGCGGCGATACGTCCGGAAGCTCGGGCTCTAGCGCCGCTTCGACCGCTGGCGGCGGCTGGGCCGCCAACGGCGCCACCGCCTGCGAGAAATACCTGACGCCCGATGTGGTCGCGGCGATCTGGATACATCCAGGCGGCCATGTCAAGGCCGGAGATGACGACCATTCATGCGGCTACCAGAGCGACAATTCCGGCCGATCCATCGCGATAATGCTCGCAAATGACGGCCCCGACTCTTTCAATGGCGGTTACAAGTATCTGGTCAATCCGGTGCCGCTGGCGAACGTCGGCGATAAGGCCTCATTGACAGCGAACGGGGTAGTCGCTGTCAACGGCGATGACCGGACGTGCCATGTCGACGTTTACGGCGAGGACGCAGCGCTCAAGGTGAGCCGCGAAACGCTCGGTCAGATGTTGGGCGGGATATGCAACAAGCTATTCGCGCTGCCTTGACCTCGGCGCACGCACGGCGCACGGAACCGCGCTATGCTTGCGGCATGAAAACGCAACACCTTGCCGCCATTGCCGCCACGCTTGCGCTCGGCGCAATGGCAACCCAAGCCCTCGCAGCACAGTTTGACGGGAAACTCCCGCTCTATCCTCGTGGTCACGCCGCCTCTGGTATGCAAAGCATCACAGCGGGCGCGCTAGCGCAGGGCGTTCCCTACCAACAGGTGACGACCGATTCCATCCACGTGGTCGATGCTTGGTACAAAGCCAATGCGGCGAAGTCGTGTACGCGCGTCACAGCCGCGGGCAATCCCGCGGTGCAATACAGATGTCCGGGCGGTTCGATCGTGATTCAGTTGCATGGCACAACGATCATCTCGTTCGTCACTTCGTTTCCAAACTTCTAGACAGTAAAGGAGTTCGCTCATGCGCAATCACGTTTTTGTCATCGTTCTCGCGTTCGTGCTCACCGGCTGTTCGCACAGTCAAAGCGCAACGCAGAGCGCAACTGGCGGCACGCAGCCCGATTCAACGGTTGCGCAAAACGACACGGCAACGACGCAGCCCGCAGTGACTGCTTCAGCGTCGGCCGATCAAAGCTCGGCATCGACGAGTTCCGACTCAGCATCGACATCGACCGGCGCACAATGCGATCTTTTATCGAACGCGCAGGTCCAAGACGTTATGCACGTCTCCGTCAAATCGGTTCAAGTCACATCCAATCCAAATGCGTGCGAGTTCTCGTTCACGAATCAGTTGACGAAGGTGGACATCGAGTTTTCCACCAGCGGCGGAAAAGAGGAAGTGGATTCGACCCGCACAGGCGCGGGGGGAGCACAATCGATCGTGGGCGGCATCATCGACGCCGCCGTCGGAAAAAACGGCGACAGTTCCGACGCGCAAGCGGCAAAGAATCTCGCGGTCGGAACGCCGCCGCCCGATCTTCCGAAAGTCGGGGACGACCAGTTTGCGTATTCAGTCGGTCCTCTCACGTCAATAGTCGTCGCGAAGGGCGATGAATACGTCAACGTCGGCATTGCCTTTCCGCCAGACGGAGTATCGCGCTGGCAGGTGTTGCCGGAACTCGCTAGCCGCGTCCTCGCTACGCACTAGAAAACTCTGGAAAGGGCCGCCGCCTCTCGTTCTTCAGGTTGCATTGTGCGGCGGTCGGCCAGAATTGCGGCGGCGATCCGCTCCAGACGGAAGTTTTCAACCCGAGCAGTGACCGGTCGTGCGACGTCGAGGCGCCGGCGATTTCAACGGCGTGGATCCGAAGCTCGGGCGCTTGCTGGCTACGGACTAGCGCGACATGCCCCGGCCGGAGTCGCGGGGTTGTGACATCGGAGCGTACGAGCTTCAATAGTAGAGCGAGCGAGGCCGCCGTTGGGCGGCCTCGCTCGCGTCGTCTCGTATCGTAGTCTTGTATCGTACGACCTAGTGATTCGGCCGGACTTTGAGAACCGGAGTCGCGTGGGGCTTGGCCGCGATGAAAGGCGCGTGCGGCATTCTCATCGCTGCTTGCGACGGCGACATCTCCGACATGCGCTCGCCGGCTTGACCAAGACCCGCGGCGTAGATGTGGTAGTCGAACGCAAGCGTGCCGCGGCCGCCTTGCACTTCCCGCACCACAAACGACGTCGGGCTCTTCATCGCGACGTAGAGGCCACGCGTGTCTCCGTCGGGCGTGAGCATGACCTGATACGCACTGCGCAGATCGATCGAGTGCGCGAACGCCGGATCAAGCTGCACCGTGGTCTCGCCACCGACGAGTTGTGCTGTGCCGTTATCTTCGATCGTGGGCGATGCCGACCGCGGGGTGTAGGTCGTCGCGACTTGGCCGCCTCTCGTCTTCGAGAAATTGTTCAGACTGCCATGGTAGAACAGATTACCGGCACTGTCCACGTAGAACAGATCCTGATTGTTGGTATCGATCGCCGCAAATGGAAAGCCCTGCCCCGCCGTGTTGCGAGCGATGACGCCGATGTATGATCCCGTGATGTCGGCGCCGTCGCCGTCAGCGCTATTGTCGCCCAAGTTGACACCGCGAAGAGCCACAACGCCGCCGCCGGTGGCTGCGGTCGAGGAAATGCCGTCGCTGAAAAAGCCCCTAGAGGTGATGCCGGTGGCGCCGAGGGCGTCGACGCCGACCCCGTTATCGCTTTCGCCATACACGCCATCGCAAGCGCAGCCCGAGGAGCCGATGACTCCGACTCCGCTGATACTGCGTCCATCGACGCCTGTTCCCGCGGCTTCTTCCGTAAAGCCATAGACGCCCCAATCGCCGCCCGTGGCGTAAACGCCGTAGTCACCGCCCGTGCCCTCCAGGCCGATGCCGCTCGTGCCGCCGGTGCCGAGAACGCCGATACCGAACACTCCGCCTAATCCTTCGAGTCCGGCGGCTCCTGTCTTAGTCACGTTGATGCCTTCGAGGCCCGCGCTGTTCGTGTTCTTGTAGGTCTGGCAGGGCGATGCGCTCGAGCATTTTACAACGGCGTCCGGGCTCGGGTAGGCGACGCCGGCGAAAGCAGGCCGAAGCGCAAGTCCGGCGGCAAGCATTCCGCCCGCCGCCACGATTGCGGCAGCCGCAAAGATCGGGCTTGATTTGGTTCTCACGATTGAAATACTCCTCACAAAAAACGGCTTACCGCCGGTGCACATTATGACGCCTCGGAACCTCGCTCGCGGCCGTCATATGGCACTCTACCAAATCGCCTGTTTCAAAATCGTTCAAGGGGTCTTTTTGGGCCGACGGCGCTTCGGGCGCGCCGGTCTTTGGCGCTTTGCCTTCAGTGGAACAGCGCGTGCATCGTCGCTCGAGCCGCCGCGCCGGCTTTCGTCGGGAAAGTAATGCTTCATGGGCGCGCGCTCGGATCGATCATGCTCGGGCATGATACGACTTCGGCCGTTCGGGAGCGTTCGAGGTCGGGCTAGCCTCGAATGCGGGTGAACTGCCGCGGCCATTCATCGCGGTCGTGCGCTGCGATGATGGCTGCATTCCATGAAACCGACTGGTAACGCGAGAGATCTTCCCCGGTCAGCTGGGATTCAAGGCCGCTGACGAATTTGCGAGCCTTTGCGAGTTCGTCTTTGGCGCGCTGACCGTCCCCTGTCGCGCGCAAGATCAGCGCGGCTTCCCAGTGAAAGCGTTGCGGCCACTCCGCCCAGATACCGTCGCCGTCTGCAAGCATCTCATCGACGAGAGCTCGCGCCTCATCGAGCTTTCCCAGTTGGGCTTGCCAAAGCGCGAGGTCGCCCATGAAGCGACTCGAACGTGAGGCCACGCCGATTTCGCGGTGTATTGCGAGGGCCTCGTGCCCCACGCGAACAGCTCCAGCCGTATCCCCGAGCGCAGCGGTGGCTGCCGCAAGGTTTTCGAGCGCTAATGCCTCGGGCAGACGCGTGCCGCCCGCTCGCGCAATCTCCAACGATTGACGGGCCGTGCGGGCGGCGGCGTCGCCGTCGCCAAGCGCAGTGTGAAGCGTCGAGAGATTCCCGATGGCCGTCATGATGCCGCGTGCGTCGTCGAGGGCCCTGAAGATCTCGAGCGCGCGTTCGGTGTGGGCCGCGGCGGCCACAAAATCTCCGACTTCGTTCTCCATGATGCCTTGATTCAGCAGGACTGCGGCGATGCCGCGCTGCCAGTGAAGGTCTTCGAAGGTCTCCAATGCCTGCATCAACTCTGACTCCGCGCGCCGAAAATCTCGCCTGCCTGCGACCAGCGCGATCCCGCATCGGAGCCGCGCAGCCGACTCGGCGTAGCGGTCCCCAAGGGCCGTGGCGCGCTCGAGCCAGCGCTGCGAGATCGCGACGGCTTGGTCGACTTCCCCCCTGACGTATGCCGACGTGAAAGCCACGCGGAGCGACTCGATCTCGATCGCACCGTCATTTACTTTGGCCGCCTCGAGACTCGCCTGATCGAGATGGTCCTGGCCGACCGCGAAATGTCCGCGTTGGTTCTCTAGTTCAGCAAGCCAGGTATGCGCGCGAGCCATGCACGATCCATCGCCGCACGCTTGCGCCGCCGCGAGCGCCGTCCTTGCCGCGACTTCGAGGGCGGCAAGGTCACCGCGGCCGAACGCCGCCTGCGCCTCTTCGAGAAAATAGACAGCTCGCCACTTCACGCCGGCATCGCTGACCAGTTCTTTGAGCGCGTCGAGGGCGCGCCGGATAGCGCCGGCATCCTGCATCACAACTTCGAAGCGGAGCGTCAGGTGCGCCGCGGTTCGCCGGGACTCGTCGTCGTTCGTCGATTCTGCGAGCAGGCTCAGCGCCTCCGCCGCTTCGCGAAGGGCATTGTGATCACCGGAAAGTTGCGCCGCTCGAGCGCGCTGGACGAGAAGCTCTTTGCGCAAGCTCAAGTCCGTCGCGATCGCGAGGCCTTTGTCGACGTACGTCCGTCCATCGCCCACAGCCGCAAGTTCGAGAGCGCGGCGCGCCGCGGTGAGGTATCGGGCTGCGGCCGCGTCACGGTCGCCTGCGACCTCGTAGTGGTGACCCAGCGAGCCCGCGAATTCGACGATGAGTTCGGGATGCAGCGATTCGAAGGTCCGCGCGATCCTGCGGTGGCGATCTCCGGCACGTTCGAGCGGTGAGTGTTTTTCGGCGACATCTCGGATCAGTTGGTGGGTAAACGCGTAGTCGAGTGCGCCGCGCCCGATCGTTTCTGAAACGATCCGCCGGTCAAGCAGTTCGTCGAGCGCTTCACCGAATTGGAATCCGGTCCATCCGCCTGCCTCGCGCACCACCTCGCTCGAAAATCGCGGACCGGCAAGCGCAGCGAATTCTGCAAGTCTCCGCGACTGAGGGGTCAACTGCTCGAGCCGCTCGCGAATGACATTGACGACAGACGAAGGTCCGTCAGCCGCAAGATCGCCCTGACCCTCGAGCAGCTCGCCGAGCAGCAGCGGGCTGCCCTCAGATGCGCGGTACAAATCGGCGGCAGCACCTCGAAAGCCCGCCGCACCTTGAGCCAGCGCTTCCACGTCTTCAAGCGATAGGTGACGCAGCACAAGGCTTCGAGCGGCGTCTTCGGCCACGGCATCTACTCGGGCACGCCGCAGCGGATGGCGTCCGACCGTCTCGTTGTCGCGATAGGTGACGACGAGCAGCACGGGCGCAAGAAGAACGCGCCGCGCTAAGTAGGAGAGAGCGCCTACTGTTGCTTCCCCTGCCCAATGAAGGTCTTCGAGGACGACGAGCAGCGGTCGGGCTTTGGACAGCGCCATGATCACTTGTGCGACGGAATCCAACAATCGGGCGCGTTCGCTCTGCGTATCGATGCGCGAAAGCGCCGGCAGCTCCGCGAAGTTTGCGGATAACTCCGGAAGAAGCGCAGCAAGGCTTGCCAACCGGACGCTGTCGAGACGGAGATCGTCGAAGAATGGAAGCGCCGACCGCATGGCTTCGATGAACGACTGATAGGGCATCAATTCGGGCGACCCGGTCGCACCGAAGACCACGCGTCCGCCGCGTCCTTCGACCTCCCTCATCAATTCTGTGACGAGTCGCGATTTGCCGATTCCCGGCTCTCCGCCGACGAAAAACGTCCCTCCGCGTCCGCGGGCGGCCCGGCTCCATGCGTCGAGCATCTGCTCGATTTCAGGCGCGCGTCCGACAAACGGCAACCTGGTCCGTGGGGGAAGCCTTCGCGCCGGTTCAACAGCCGGAGCTTCAGCCGCAGGGATCGCGTCGTTGCGCGCTATGGAGTCTCGCAGCGCCTTCGTTTCAGGCATCGGATCGATGTCCAACTCGTCGCGCGCGCGCTCTCGGAATCGCTCGAACTCCTCGATCGCTCCGGCTCGATCGCCCGCTTCGTAGCGTACGGCGATGAGAGTTCGGACTATGTCCTCGCGCAGCGAGTCCGCTTCGAGCAAACGTTTCGCGTAATCGATCGCCTTTGAATATTCAAGCCGGCCACGACAGTACGAGACGAGCCGTTCGAGCGTCGCCAAGTACGCGCTGCGCAGGCGCTCCCGTGGAGCGGTGAGCCACTCATCGTAGACCGCTTCGAGAAGATCTCCCGTGTAGAGCTTGATCGCCCGCTCGTGAGATTCGACATTCTCAAGCGCCGCCTCGAAATCGCCGACGTCGGTGGTCACTCGCGCCGTCTCGTTCCAGCGGACAGTCGATGCATCGACGATGAGCCATGACTCTTCAGGAGCCGGTGGCAGCACGCGCGCTAGGTCGAATAACGTGGAGCGCAGCCGTGAACGCGCGCCTTCGTCGGTCTCGTCGGGCCAGACGAGATAGGCCAAGTGGCTACGAGCGATCCGCGCCCCGCGATTGAGCAAGAGATACGCGAGCACTTGAAGCGTCTTGCGCGGCGTCGCCATCGGATAGGGCACGCCATCGACCTCGACGCGCGCATGCCCGAACAGAGAAAATCGCAGTTCGGGCACGACGATTGCAGCCCGCGCGTTTAAATCAGCGCCCTCGTTCTCACCGCCGACATCATCGCTGATCTTCGACATCTCAGACGATGCGATTCGCGTCTTACGCGATCGTCACTTCGTGCCAAGTGCGACAAAACCGCACTCGCCGTTGCTGCAGACATAGACGATCACCGCAAGCGGCGGAACCGGGTTTTCGGGCGACTCGACATAACGCGAGAGTTTGAAGCGACCCAGTTGTTGTAGCGCGCCTAGCGTACAAAATGGACACTGCTGGTTGTTGATCGGCATCGAAACCTCCCACGGCGCGGTTCCACAATCGTGCGCAGCAACTCAGAGGTGAAGGTGTAGGAGGTCCAGCGATCGGAATGTCGCGCCTGACCTCCTACGATTTGGCCTGTTACTTGAGTATGGTTATGGTCGGATCGCCTGTTGGCTTGCCGCCCGTCGTCATCGGATCCCAAAGAATCCAGACCTTCCCGTAGGTTTCCAGCAGCGACGCCACGACTTGTTGCGACTGCGCCTTTGTCAAACCGGGCATCACGGCAACCTTCAGTTTGGGAATCTCGACGCGGTGGTAGTGCCACTTGGCTTGTTCCGACGCCGGATACGTTTTCCAAACGGACGTCGGCACGATAGTCTCGACGCCGACCATGTGGCCGTTGGGACCATCGCCGTCGTAGAGCAGACACTCTATGAACGACGGCGAGTAGGTCTTGCACCAGTGGTGGATGATCTCGTCGGGATGCCCGGCATAGTGCTGACTTGCGTCGATGTGGAGCGTGTAGCCAGAAACGGGTGAGGTCATCGGGCCCGACATCATCGGACTCGCGCTTGCCGTTTGCGCGGGATGGTGCAGCGCGGCGAGTGATGCTCCGACTAGCACGAGCCCCGCTACGAGAGCCAGGGACATAAAACGCATCATTGGGCCTCCTCTGACAAAAGGGTGCGCCTCCAGTGCGAAAATAGGTAACGCCAATGCGTTACGCACGGACGCGTCGTTCGCAACGCCGAATTCGACGGCCTGCGTTCGCAGGGACGCTTGAAACGTTGAAACAAATGCCGAACCGTCGCGTACTCCTCTAAGCACTTGCGCTTTTCTGCCGGCAACGGGGCAAGGCGAAATGACGATCACTAATGACGAAATGTCCCCGCTCTTAAAAGCGAGGATGGCTGGTGTCTTCTATTTACTGAGCATAGTGACCGGTATATATGCTGCGACCGTCGCAACGGGCAGACTTAGCGTTGCGGCCAACCTGATCGGGACCGTTTTCTATGTGATCGTCACGTTGATTCTTTACGACTTGTTGAAGCCCGTGAGCAAGCCGGTCTCATTGCTCGCGGCGCTGTTCAGCCTCGCCGGCTGCACGGTGAGCTTTCTCAGGTTTCTGCACCTCCCGTCGCCCGACATCAGCAGTCTGGTGTTTTTTGGATTCTATTGCCTTCTGCTCGCCTACCTCATCTTCAAGTCGATGTTCCTCCCTCGATGGCTGGGCGTGCTTCTGGCCATCACCGGGTTGGGTTGGCTGACTTTTCTTTCGCCGGCGTTAGGAGATCGTCTGTTTCCGATCCTTATGATCACGGGTCTCGCCGGCGAAGGATCGCTGACCTTGTGGCTCCTCGTATTCGGCGTCGACGCTCAACGATGGAACGATCAAGCCGCTACGGCTTCGTCCGAGCGTAGCGATCCCCGATGATCTCCGGTATGAACGACAAGAGTACCAGAACGAACGTGATGCCAACAATGTTATTGAGCGCGTGCGGGCCGAAAATGGTCAAGCCTGCCGCGAGCAGTCCGACAGCTATTGCGCCCAGCAGAAAAAGCGGGCCAGAAACGTAGCAATGGAGGCGATGACTTCGGCGAGCATTGAGAACGCAGCCAGTCGCCATCCAGACGAACGATACGGCCCAGACCAAGGCGGCTACACGCGTCGATAGGCCAAGAGGGCTCGTGGACAGGCCAATCGCGATCGGCGCACACCACCAAAAAAGGCCGGAGAGCGGTTGACTCGCCCAATCTTTTTGAGCTCCGCTCGCCAACTCGCTATCAATCTTGCTCATGGAACTTCACCGAGTTTCGTCTAGCAACTTCTGTGTTTGGCCTGCGAAGACGCCTCCGTCGTGTCGCGGCGCCGCTGTCACACCGCCCAACTGATGCATCCAATAATCCGGCTTCGGCACTCCCGACTTCGACCAAGTCGCGTTGGGTCCGAAAAGCATATACACGTCCCAAGCCGCTGCGGGTGTCGGCAACAAGCGACCGTAGGCGATGCCTAACACCTCGTTTGGATCCCAATAGTGCGACGCGCGTAAATCGGGAAACAGCCCGTCGCGTCAGCCACGTTGTTCTGTCGCGAACCCAACTCGGGAACCCAGACGACAAACGCTTCAAACTTCGAATCCCGATTCTTGAGAAGCAACTGCCTCTCGACTTCACTTGCTCCGTGAAGACAGATCGCTCAGGTAGGGCTGACGAGCATCAGGACTCGCACTTTGCCGTTTGCGGCGTTGAATTTTGTTCGCAGCGGCTCCGCTGATGCGTCCAGCACCTCGAAGCTGCGAGTTGCTCCGGAATGTGAGCAGCCGGCGACGATTGCGGCCAGACCGCTGAGCACGAAACCCGTTCTCTTCATCGCGTTCTCTCCATCATGATGCAGTGATCGAGTAGACTGTAAAAACCAAGGACGCAATCCATAGCGCGGCGGCGAACCAGAGCACCGCCTGCGAAACTCTAAAGGCAACTCCAGGCGAAGACGATGTCGCGCCGACGAGGCACGACGATTTCGCCCGATAGACGCTGCGAAATCCCATCGCGAGCATCAATAGCGAAAATACGAACAAGTAGGGCGTGTATGGTTTAAGACCCGCTGCAGCGGCGGCGCCGGTCGCTCCCAGCAGTCCGACGACGATCGGCGCGACGACGGGACCCGTGCAGCAAACGCTTGCGAGCGTCGCGGTGACGGCGGCACCCACGCCGGCCGTCGCCGTTCCTACTGCTGCGCCGACCGTCGCACCTTGACCCATCCGTGAAGCCGCAACGTCATTTGGATCAGGAGACATCGTCGAGATTCCCCGACTTGGCGATCGCATTCTTCACGGCGACCTCAATCATCATGCGTGAAGGTATCCCGCTCACGACGCCCCCATGCCGATAAACGCGACACATCAAGCCGTAGTTGTTGAGCGCCACCGACGATGGGTCGACGTCGACGCCGTCGACGCGTATGCTGGGTGAACCAAGGAACTTCAATTTCTGCGCGTCGGCTGCGTCGTTTACATCGACGTCGCGGATCGTAGGCGGGATTCCGCACTCGGCAAGGACATCTTCGACGAGGTCACGCGCTTGCGCGTGGTGAGGACATCCTTCGAAATACAACACGTCGACGATCATGGTTTCCGTCGGCCGATCTGCCGGCCGCCGTTCGAGGACCTCGTCGGAGCAAAGACTGGGCACGGCACATCCCCTCGGCCCGAAATCGCGCGGTCGCAGGCGGCCATATACGATCGCAGTTCATGCCGAAACTCTCGCAGCTCGGCGATGCGCGTATCCGCGTCCGCGATCTTTTCAGAGAGCAGGGAGCGAACGCGTCGACATTCAGTCCGCCCGAGCCGCCCTTGAGGATATAACGCCGCGATTTCCACGAGTGTCATTCCAAGCGATTGCGCCCGGCGAATCGCACGCACACGGTCAACGTCGGCACTTTCAAAAATGCGGTAGCCCGAAGATGTGCGCGGCGCCGGAGCAAGCAGCCGAAGCCTCTCGTAGTACCGCACAGCATCCGGGGTCACGCCTGCAGCAGAGGCGACGCCGCCGACGGTCAAGCTGTCCTTCACTTTTTCCTCCAACCCTATTGTAAACCTTAGAGTTGGCTCTAAGGTCAATACTCGCCTAGACGGCTAGGTTAAAGGATGGGGTCTGGGAGCCGTGCCTAGCGCAAAGCCATTCCCGCCGGCGATCCGAGCAGCGTGTTGGAGCCGACGATCGTGCGGATCGGCGCGGCGTTGCCACTCGCGTGAGCAGCATAGACCGTGACACTGTTCGCACTCTGGTTCGTCACGTAGATCTTGCCGCTGCTGTCGAACGCTATCTCATCGGGAACGCTCAACCCCGTTTTGGTACCAACGATGGTCAAGATCGGGGCAACATCACCTGCCGCGCCGCGTGCATAGACCGTCACGCTGTTGGCGCCGTAGTTCGTGACCCATATCCGCCCCATGGCGTCGATGGCAAGCCCGCCTGCGCCGTTGAGACCCGTCTTTGAACCGATGATCGTACGGATGGGCTTCGCATTTCCGTTGGCGGTTGCGCCGAACTCCGTCACGCTACCGTTTCCGTAGTTCGTGACGTAGATATTCTTGCTTGCATCAAGGGCGACCGAAAGCGGCTCGAACAGCCCGGTCTTCGCACCGACGATCATCTTCGCAGGCTTGACGTTTCCCGAAGCGCTGGCACCGAAGATCGAGATCGAATTCCCATACCAATTCGCGACGTAGGATTTGCCTGTGCTATCGAGAGCGACGAACACGGGCCCGTTCAAAAGTGTGTTCGCACCGGAGATCATCTTCGTCGGCGCTGGGTTGCCGTTCGCACCCGGCGCGTAGACGGTCAATAGATTCGAACCGAAATTCGCGACGTGCAACGCTCGCGTCGCATCGAGCGAGATGCCGACTGGCTGATTGAGAAGCGTCGACGTGCCGTGGATGACTCGCACGGGCGCGACGTTGCCTTTCGCGGTCAGCGCATAGACCGTGATCGCGTAGAGGTAGCGATCAGTGACGTAGATGCACGTGTTGGTCGAGCACGCATCTGCAGCCGGCGCAAGCGATTGCTGTGCAAAGTTGCGTTGCGCAGCAGATCGCGAAGCCGGCGAGAAAGACGGAGCTGCTGAGCACGCGGAAAGCGCGAGCACCGCAGCAACCATCGCGGAGCTGGCGACCGTGGGGCCAAATCGAAAATACATAAGACGACCTCTCCCTTGCGCTGAATCCGACCGCAGGTTGATCGCTCAAGTATAAGGGCGGGCGTCCGGCTGCGTCAAGCCGCGTCGGAAGGTCTGAATATTAAGGTCCGTCACATCTTAGGACTCCTGACCCGCAGAAGGTATAGATTCGCCCACTACGACGGGTATCAAGAGATGCGAGTCGTACGTCGCGCCGGTGTAGATCGAATGCCAACCGTGATTCACAGTTGGATTGTGCCGGAACGCCGGATATCTGTCAGCATCGTGGCCGAGAACATCGATGCGCAACGTCGATCCGGCTTCGAAGAGCGTGCTTGACGCGAGAACCTCGATCTCGACCGGAACTATTTCATTCGGCCCCATAGGATCGGCTTCTATGTGCGAATGCCAAGGCATCCCAGGACGGCTGCGCAGCGGATCTAGCGCGCGGTGCGAGACGCGCAGCCAACCCTTCGCGACGCCGTCTCTATCGAAGCCGTTGTAGCCGAAGAAGAAAACCTCTTGCCCGGCTCCATCGAATTTGCGGACCTTCACAAAGAGGTCCAAATCCGTCCCTTCGCTCGTTGAGACCCACAGCTTTAGCGACATCGACCCCGTGAGTTCTGTTTCCCTCGAAAAGCGATACGCAAAAATCGCGCGATCCGGGGACTCTCGCTCAGTCGTTGCGTAACGCACGTCATGCACTTCCGATAACGGTCGCGTTTCGAGCGTACCTGATGCGGCGTTGAGGTACAACGGCGTATATCTAACGCCCGAGAGCGGCCATCCGGTCTCACCGCGCACCGTCCATTGTGAAATCGACCGGCGCACCTCGAGCCGCACGCGTGGCGTCATATCCCAGCCGTTGGCTTCGCCTTTGAGGAAATGATCGAAAAAGCGCCGCTGCGTTCTGCCCGCTTCCTCTCCATAGAATGTTTCCCACTTGCGCCCGCCGTGCGTGAACAGCCACTTCTGATTGGACCCGATGCGTTCGAAGCCGAGCAGTGAACCCCGCGTATGAAGGCCATGATCCGACCAGCTCGCGCACACGAGCGCGGGAATGTCGATCATCTCAAGCGCGGGGCGTTTGCTTGCCCACTACTCGTCGTCCAGCGGCCGGGCGTCGCGCTCTCGAATAAAATCTTCCGCCAGCGCAAAACGCCTGTTGTGCCCGCGTTGCATGCGGTTATTCCACCAGAGCGACACGAAGCCGGACTCACGTACACCATCTTGGTACCCTAACTCGCGCAGCAAGTCGGTGGCGCCTTCCCACGGAATGATCGCTTTGAGGGCCGGCGGACGAAGTGCCGCGGCATTCCACTGCGACATGGCCAAATACGAAACCCCGCATAGGCCAACTGCCCCCGACGACCACGGCTGGCGCGCGCACCATTCGATGAGCTCGGCGTAATCCTGCGCGTCCGCCGGCGTCCACGCCCCCGCGCGCCCTTCGGACTTGTGCATGCCGCGCACGTCGGCTTGGACGACATTGTATCCGGCATCGACCCAAAAGAGCGGGTCCGGAGATTCAAAGCCAGTCCATCGGGAGCACTTCAGTTTTCCGAAGTTCACCCCGGCAAGCCCCATAAAGAACATGCCGATCCGATCCGGCGTGTTGTCTTTGCCGTACGGCGTCACCGACAAAACGACCGGATGCGCTGCTCCGTCGTCCGGTCGAAAAACATTTGCGAAAAGGCGCACGCCATCTCGCATACGGATGACCGCATCGCGTTCGAATCTCACGTTACTATTATCATTCTCCGATTCGTCCCAGTCACAACTGAATTATTTCATAAGCCGCATTCTGAAACCGGCGACGTAGGTCGGGTAGGCTCTATTTGGCGCTGTTGGGTCTCGCGTGACGCTTACTTCAAAGCGCTTTGATTCTTCACTTCATGCCAACGCGATCTCAACTCGCCACGTGAGGTCACGCCGATCTTTCGGTAAATGCGCGCCAGATGCACGCCTACCGTCCCCTCCGCTATTCCCAACGCCTCGGCCACACGCCGATCGCTCCAACCGAGAGAAACGAACTCCACAATGCGGCTCTGATGCTCGTTCAAGAGAGGTTTGGTAGTGCGTGGTCGATTCTGCTCCAAACGAACAAGTTCGAATGCCTCGCCCCGGTCACTGCGGTCGATCGACCGGTTGCTACACGCGTCACAGAGAGCTATGAGGTACTTGTTGCCGAGTAGATCGAAGAGGCAGCGCGCCTCATCGACCCCAGGCGACGTGCGTCTGGATGCGCGGTGTTGTCTTTTGCCATACAGTGCCTCGGTCAAAGAGCGAACGGCGCGGTAAAACGGAGCATCGGCAAGCGGCCCCGTCGACGCGACTAGCCGAACACGTCGAAAATCCGGCGGGCGTGCGATCTGAGCCGCAGTCGTCAGAAGCAGCCATGCATCGGTGCAATCGGTCAACGACTCAAGCCCGCGATGCACGATATCTCGCGCCGCTTCACGCTCCCCGGCGCGATAAAAGCTAAGGGCAAGCGCGCTTGCGGCAAACGAGATTGATGTTTTCTGTTCCGACTCAATGGCCGTGTTCAACAGGGCTAGTGAAGCAGACGACGGCTCGAAGTCGGCCGGATTCCGCCCAGCGGCAAGGACGCGAGAAAACGTATCGCTGACGCGCAGCATGACCCAAGTGAGGTCGTCGGCAAGATATGATGTCTGACTGAACTTTGTGCAGAGTTCCCGAGCTTCCGAAACGTTACCATTGAGTGCTAGGTACTGCGACAGGTTTGCCGCGGCGCCTCGCCGCAAATGATCCACCTGGTGGGCGCTTGAAACCGACAAGGCGTCCACCGGCGAGTCAGCGACGATCGCGAATGCCTTTTTAGAGTAAGAAACCGCGCGATACATGTCTCCTAACGTCGCGGCCACTTCACCGGCCAGTTCGTATGCCTTGATCCGTGCGAGGACGTCGTTTGAGCCGCGGCCGACAACGAGGCCGGCATCAGCCTCGCGCGTCGCGTTCGCGACGTCGCCGCAATGAAGGAACGCGAACGCCCTGCTCGCACAAACGCGAAGTAAATCGACATCGGTGACCTGCTTGACGTCACTGCTCTCGAATTGCGACAGCCACGGCCCGGGCTTCGACGCAGTCACTGCGCTGAAATACGCTGCGAGCGCCAGCAGCCGCGGCGGCGCGACAGCGCTGCCCTCCCCCTCTGAAAGCGCGTCTGCCAACGAGCCGAGTGCTTCGACGGGGCGACCTCTGTAAAACTGCGTAACCGCAAGCTGTTCCGCGAACTGGACGACCATCCCGGGCATTCTATTCCGCTGCGCGTCGTGTAGTCCGCTCGAATACTCGAGCACTGCAGATTCGCTTGCTCCGAGCATCTCCAGTGACACTGCGAGCCGCTCCCTAGCGACGAGGCACGAGTCGATGTCACGCGAGAAGCGCAGAACAAATCTGCTCCAACGCGCTGCTTCGACGTAGTTCCGATCTCGGAGTGCAACGGCTGTTGCAGCTAAAGCCTCTCTGACCGAGCGCTTCGTTTTGCCGGCGTACCCAAGATGCTCCGCCATCGCGGCTGGACGCTTCTCCTCGCGCCTTGAAAGATATCGATAGGCGGCGTCGTGCAACAACGAGCGGATGTCGTTGGTCACGTCGTCGTAGACGACCAAACGCCAGAGCGGGTGCGAGAAACGGTAGGCCGACTTACCTTCTCCGGCGTCGCGACACAACAAGACGCCTCGGTCGCAGAGAAGCTGCAACGATTCCGCTGTTTGGGATTGCGTGGCCCCGAGCATCGCGGACAGCTGCCGCATCGTGAAGTCCCCGGCTACGGCGGCGGCGCGAAGCGCTCGCTCCTCAAATCGGCTCAAGTTGCGAGATCGTGAAGCAACTTCTTCCGCCGCGGTTGGAAACAATGGATTTGGGCTACCCAGAGCGGCGACGATGTCAAGAAGGTACCCGGGATTTCCCCCGGCGAGCTCGACACATGCGGCAGCGATATCCTGAGGAATCGACGCGGAATCTTTTCCACATGCGTGTCTGAAGATAGCCGACATCTCATCGTAACCCAGCGGCTCGAGCGCCAACCGCAGGTCGACGCGCTGGACGAGCGCGGCAAGGCGCCTCTGCCGCATCCGCGATTCTAGTCCGGTCTCGATGAGGACGATGAGCAACAGTTGACTTGCTCGACTGCAACCGATGATTTCGTGCAACACCTCGGCATTGCGAGGCGAGACGAGTTCTCCGTGTTTCAGCACAACGATGCGAGGTCGTTGCGCGGCGGGGCCGATTCGTAGGTTCCGAACCTCGTCGTCGAGCGCAAAGATCGACGTCGCCTGCCAATCGAACTCTGCGTTGCCTGATCGGAGCTCTTCGAGCAGCCGATGCTTCCCGCTGCCGCGTGCACCCGCTAGCGTAATCGTCCCGCCGATTCCCGACTTGAGCGAGTCGGTTGCAAGGCGTAACGCCGCGATCTCGTTATCGCGTCCGACGAAAGGCGCCATCGAAAGCTCGACGGCGGTGGGCAAAGCCACTCCGTTATGAAGAAGTGTTTCCGAAAACGACCACAAGCGTCGAATGTTCCCTATTCGCAGGAGCCAACTAGCCCCGACGAGCTACCCTCGTTCGGATTGACCTCTAGAAATCGTTACAGTTAGTGTGCCGCAGCCGCCTGAATTTACTGAGAAGATTTGGAGGCGAGTGCGGTCTACTTTGGATCTCCCAGTGTATGACGAACGTGATATATTGCCGCCCGCCAGACTTGTCGCTATACTCAAAATTCGGATGGCCTTGCTGCATTTTGGCGCGTTTCATACACGCGACCCAGGGGCAAAAGCCTCCATTTAGTGCGTTGACCGGGTGCAAGCGTGCCGATGAATCGAAATTACGCGGTAAGAGGTGTAGAGTCGATCGGTCCCATTCGTCCAGCAACGTCCATTATTTCACATGAGGTAAAGGAATGATAGCGCGACCTTTCTCGACTTGGCCTTCGGCACCATTGATTCTGGCGGTCGCCGCATGTATCTTAGTCTCCGCCTGCTCCGGGCTCAACTCGGCCATACCTCGGGGCACGACCCCGGGTTTGTCTGGAGCGCGCGCGTCGGGCAGCCAAAATCATATCAGAACCGCCACGAGCAACACTTGGACACTCGGCGCACCGGCACCGACGCGCCAATTCACCGGCGCCGCGGCGGCTGTGGGTGACAACATCTATCTTCTCGGCGGCGAAGGCCGCGTAACCGTTCTTCGAGAGAACGACGTGTACGACACGACGACCAACACGTGGACGAGCGCCAAGCGAATGCCGACAGCGCGCGCGGCATTGGCGGCCGCTTCAGTGAACGGCATTGTCTTCGCGATCGGCGGCGAACTGTTCAATGGAACTCCGCTGACGACGGTCGAAGCGTACGATCCCACCAACAACACGTGGTCGACAAAGGCGCCGCTTCCCGTCGCTGTCGACAGCATGACCGCCACGGTCGACAACGGGATCATCTACGTCGTCGGCGGTCTCAACGACAGCAACGGCGTGCCGTTCAGCGGCGTTCAGGCCTACGATCCAAGCACCGACTCGTGGTCGGCCGTCGCGCCCCTCAACGTGGCGAAGGCATTTGCTTACACCGGAACGGTCGGTACCAAGATCGTCGCGGCCGGAGGCTTCATCGGCAACGGTCCCACCACCGATAACGAAACGTACAACCCGGCCTCGAACGTGTGGCGGGTGAAGAGGCAAGATCCACGGGCCCGGTATGGGGGTTGCGCGGGAGCGATCGGGGGATCGTTATACACGGCCGGTGGGTTGATCTTCTTCCCATTTCGTAGCGCGTCCGACAAACTCGCGGCATACGACGTCGCCGGAGATACCTGGACGGCGCTTGCGCCGATGCCGTTCGCGATGATCGGCCCGGCGTCTGCAGTGGTCAATGGCCAACTGTACTGCATCGGCGGCTCGCCGTTTTTTGGCCAGTCTACCCATTCGCCAAGAGTTCAGATATACACCCCGTAAGGGTCAACCGTGACTGGTCTCGACCCCGCATGCCGAAGGGCATGCGGGGTTTTTATTCGCCCGAGAGAGCGTCAGATTGGACGTGGAACTCAACCACCGGTTTGATTCCGCTTGCAAGTGTCTGATAAACGACGCAATATCGTTCCGTCAGCTTTTGCAATACCGCAGTTTCGTCGAGCGTAGCATCCGTGTCGAGGTCGAAACGAAGCCGGATATTCTTGAATCCGACCGGCGCGTCTCGGTCAACGCCCAGTGTGCCGCGGAAATCCAAGTCTCCCTCCGCCTGAACGCTTCCGCCGCGTAGACGAATATTTTTTGCGGTCGCGACCGATCGCAAAGTGACACCGGCGCACGCGACGAGCGCCTGCAACAGCATGTCGCCAGAACAAGCGAACGATCCGTCGCCGCCGGTCGCCGGATGCAGACCGGCTTTCACGAGCGCGCGTCCGGTCTCAACGCTGCAGCTGAGCCCCTCTGGATCATCGACTCGCCCATGTGCCGTCAGCGTGATGAGCGCGGCTTCCGGTTCCGCGCGGTACCGATCTTTGATCGGCGCCTGTAGTGAGCGCAAGTTGTCAGAATTCACGTGAGTCCTTCCGTGTCACCGCCCGGTTAATCCCGTGGCATCCGTTGTCATAAACATTTGCCGTGCTTCCGCGTTCACCATGCTTTCGGAAACGCTGTCTGTACTGAGCGCACGTGCGATGCGTTCGAACGTAAGGTAATATCGCTCGTAAAGCATAACGGCTCTGCGGCATGGCTCGAACAGATTCGGATGCGGACGCAATCGTGATCGGCGCGGGCGCAGCGGGCCTGGCCGCTGCGCGGAGTCTCGCCGCCCACTCGCTTCGGGTGATCGTGGTCGAGGCGCGCGATCGTGTTGGAGGCCGCGTCGTATCGCGCTCATCGCAACATTCGGGCGTCAGCGCCGAGCTCGGCGCGGAATTCATCCACGGCCAGGCGCCGGAGACGAGGGCTCTGCTCCGCGAAGCCGGCATCTCGAGCGTGGACACCGGCGACGAATCCTGGTCTTGCAGCGGTGACGGAGATCTGCTCCGCGACGAGCGCGACTTGGCGATGACCGCGAGTATCTTCGAAGAGGCTCGCAAACTTCGCCAGGACGAAACAGTGGATCACTTCCTTCGGCGCTTCGCGCACGACGGCTCGATGCGCGAGGCGGCGGAGATGGCACGAGTCTTCGTCGAAGGATTTGACGCCGCCGATCCGTCCATCGCAAGCGTGCGTTCGGTGGCGGACGAAGTGTACTCCGGCGTGGATTTCGCAAGCGCGCGGCCGGACGGCGGCTACGGGCCGATGTTCAATCGCTTACACGAGGACTGCGTCAGGGCGGGCGCGCAGATGTCTCTATCGACAGAGGTGCGACGGATCTCGTGGCGCCGCGGGTTGGTATCGGTCGAAACCAGACAAGCTAGCGGGGAGACAAACACATTTCGTGCGCGAGCCGCAATCGTGACGCTGCCGACCGGCGTTTTGCGGAATTCCGGGGACGATGGCTCGGTCGCTTTCGATCCAGATCTTCCTTCGGGCAAAAGCGAGGCGATACGACGCATCGAGATGGGCCACGTAGTCAAGGTAGTGCTCTGGTTCAGGACTGCTTTCTGGGAAGTGCTCCGTGGAGGGCGCTACAGAGACAGTGCGTTCTTCCGCTGCATGGGGCAAGAGTTTCCCACGTATTGGACGCAGTTTCCGCAGCGCAACGGGTTGATCGTGGCGTGGGTCGGCGGCCCGAAGGCGATCGCTCTACGCGAGACGACGCAAACGGAACTCATCGAACGCGCGCTCGACGGCTTCGGGTCGATGTTCGGAGAAGTCGAACTGGCCCGCCGGGAGTTTGAAGCTGGATCCATGCACGACTGGAGCCACGATCCGTTCGCTCGCGGGGCGTACAGCTACGTCACGGTCGGAGCCGATGACCCACGCGCAACGCTTGCCGCGCCGGTAGACGATACGTTGTTCTTCGCCGGCGAAGCGACGTCGAATGACGGCCAAGGCGGCACGGTGAATGGAGCGTTGCAAACCGGTGAACGCGCCGCTCGTGAGGCGGCGACGTCGCTTGGAGTTCTGAGATAATAGATGGCTGAAACTGCTTCGTCTATCCTCGGGCCGTAGTCGAATTTCTACGCGATGACCGGGTCGTCGGCCGGCGCCCTTACGGGACTGATGTTCGTCGTGATCACCCTCGTAACCGGAGTCGAGCGGCTCCGTCGCAACCGAGACGGCATCTCCGCGTTCAGCACGCCGATCGTTTTGCATTTCGGTGCGGCGTTGCTCGTGTCCGCGATCCTCAGCGTACCGTGGCCTTCGCTTGCCTACCCGGCCTGGCTGCTCGCGATCGCCGGTCTCTTCGCCGTAGTCTACATACTGCGCGTATGGTTACTCGCCAGACGATTCACCGACTACACGCCGGATCTCGAAGATTGGATATGTTATACGATCCTTCCGCTCGTAGCCTATAGCACTATACTCATTGGTTCGATCGCATTGAACGCGGCACCGCACGTCGCGCCGTTTGCGCTCGCCGGCGCCGTTTTGCTGCTGATCTTCATCGGCATTCGCAACGCATGGGATGTTGTGACGTATATCGCGATCGAACACGTCAGTGACCGTCCCTCTTGACGTGCGGCGCAGATACCGCGCACGTGAATCCGACCGTCGGAAGTTCTGCGATATTTAGGAGAGGATGCTCGAGCCACCGCGTTTGAATGGACGAACTTCGCCAAACAATCTCGAGCTCTGACGAAGGATAAGCGATGGACTTTCAGTTGCGGCGGTGCGGCCCAGGTGACGAATCGGCCGTCTCGTTGATCGGACAGGCCACCATCCTAGAAACGTACGCCGGAATAGCCGAAGGTTCGGACCTGTATTCGTATGTGACCACGGGCTTGAGTGTGGAAAGCTTTCGAAGATTGCTCGCAAGCGATCGTGCATGTGCGTGGATCGTCGAAACAGCTGTAGGGAAGTGTGCGGTCGGGTACGCGCTCCTGCTCGGTGGTGACGGAACCGAGCCGTTTTCCGTGGCAGAACTCGAGCGCCTGTACCTGCTCTATCGCTTCCATGGACTCGGGCTCGGCAAACGTCTGATGGATGAAGCGCTTTCGTTTGCCCGCTCGAAGAACACCAAGTCGATGTCCTTGCGCGTCAACTCGCTGAACGAGCATGCTATCGCGTTCTACGAACGCTACGGATTCAAGACCGTTTCGGAAGAGCCGTTTCGGGCCGGCGAACGTGACTACCAGGTGTTCGTGATGCAGCTGGCGCTCTGAAATCTCCGCAAGAACGCCGCGAGATCGCTCCCGCGGCGTTACCGTGTAGTAGGGCAAGCATCGCTTGCCCTTTCATCGTCAGATCTTCAATCCGCCGACTTCGTCTTGGGAGATGCCCGATCGAGTGTCCATCCAAGAGGTGAGCAACGTATCGCCGTCCCAGATGTTTCCGGTATAGTCACCCATAAACGAACCGCCGAATCCATCGTTGTTCGGATTGGAAGAGGCGGTGGATAGGCGAGTGTTCGCCGCGAAACTCAAGCCGCCGTTGGTCGAGGTCGTGGAGAACGAATCGTAGCTGAGGTTGGACGGGTCAAGCCGTCGGTCCAACCACGTGACTCCCACAGTGCCGTTCGATCTGAGCGAGAGCCAGGGGAAGAACTCGTCGTTCGCGGCGGTTGCATCCACGCGGACGATATGGCTCCACGTCGCACCGCCGGTAGCGGAATGGGCGACGTCGACTTGCATCTTCTTGCCTGTCCAGCTGTAGAACGTCATGTAGAGACGGTTGTTGAACGGACCGCCCGATCGATCGACGTCCATGGCCGGCACGTCGCTCACGCGCTCGCCCGTGTTCGGCAGGCATCCGTAAAATGCACCGCAGGGGTCCGGTGCGAGATTGGGCATCGCGACCGTGACCGGCGCCGACCAGGTCTTGCCGCCGTCCGTCGACTTCGAGAACAAGATCATGGCTCTCGTGGCGCCGCAGTTGCCATTCGGTCCGGTGGCCGAGCAGCGCATCCACGACAGGTAAACGGTTCCATCCGAACCGATCGCCAAATCGCTGAACTGATCGATGATCGGAAAAACCTGGGCGTCGACCATGACGTTGTGCCACGTCGCACCATTGTTGGTGGAATGCCCCACGGCGATGCTCGAGTTGTTTGTCGTCTGGTCGAAATCAGTGCTCGAGATGTAGATCGTATTTTTTCGCGGACTTGTCGGCGTCACGTCGATCTGCATCCACGGCTTGTCTACGAATGTATACGGCGAGATGCCGGTGACTGCGACGGTGGGCGCCGACCATGTCATCCCGTTGTTCGCCGATGTCTCCAATGCTATCTCGGTGACGTTTCCGCCCGGTGTATCGATACCGGCGATGAACGCGGTGCCGTGGAGATTGTAGCCGACGTTTGGATCACCGTCGCCGCCGTTGCCGGCGAGAACGCCCATGCACGTGTGATTCCAGGTCGTACCGCCGTTGCTCGACGCATAAAAGCCCTGCAGCGACGAACCGCAATTGTAATCGTTGCCGCCCGTGAGCAAGTCTTTTGGCCGCGTGGGGTTCTCCGTGATGGGATCTTCGTTGACCGGGCTGCCGCCTTCGGATGCTTGAACGTTTGGAACTATGCACGGAATGGGCGAGCACGTCAATACTTGGGGATACGGTTGTCTTCCGTATACGAACGGAATCCGCACTCGGCCCGCGCGAATAGCTTGGTCGACCAGCACGCTACCGGACAGCGGACTGCGCATGTCTATTCTCGGACCGTAATTGAAATTTCCGCCGTTGATCGCGGTGCCCGGGATGCCGAACATGTTCAGAGCCGCTTGGAGATCATTGATCGGCGTTGGTTGGAACGACGTAAGTCCAACCATCGCCAAGACAGCTAAGATCATCTAAGTTTCCTTCTGAGATCAAAGTGAGGGGAGAAATTGGTTGGGTCGGCATTCTGGCGAGCGTACGACAAACTCTCTATAGGTTGATATTCTCTTCATCTAGACAACATTGGGTGGGACCGATGGCCTGGCGACCAAAGGTCCCGTTTGAAAATCTTCTGCGATATCAATCCGAGTGTGACGCGTCGTTTGGAGGTCGCGACACCGTACATCCGAATCGGTCTCGACTTACGCAACGATGCTTCGACGTCCGTTTGAGGTTGGAGAGATAATGCAGGGCAAGTTCAATTTGACGGCGCTCATCTTGGCGGTGATCGCGAGCACCGTTCTCGGCAATGCAGCATCGGCTGCGACGACCTACACGATTGTCGATCTCGGCCCTGGACCGAACGGCAAAGATGCGTACGGCTTCGGTGAGAGCCGCGGTGCGCAGGCCGGCGCGTACTTCGATCACACGATCTCGTGCGGCAAGGCATGCTCGTCCAAGATCTATTACCCACTTGCGTGGTCGGGATCCGGCTCGAGCCCGGTCGTCCTCTTGCCCCAATTCTATGCCGAAGGTTGGGCGTATGGCGCGGGCGGTTCCCTGATCGTCGGAACCCTCATCACGAATGACGGCGGCTACTTCGGATTTCCCCACGCGGCGTTGTGGCAGGGTTCGAAGCATGTCTTCACCGACCTCAACCCGACCGGCAGCTGCGGTAGCTGTTCGCCGGGCTCGAGTGCGTACGACACCGACGGCACGGATATCGCTGGATCCGGCGGATCGCCGCTGCACGCGCTCCTTTGGAAGCTCGGACAGTTGAATACGCCGGTCGATTTGAATCCGGCCGGCGCTGCGGACTCCGAAGCCTATGTGGTGCGCGGTACCGCGCAGGCGGGCTACGCCTTCTCGAGCACGACGAATACCAACCATGCCGTTCTTTGGCACGGCACCGCTTCGAGCGCGGTCGACCTCACGCCGTCCACCGTGTCGACCGCCTACGCCACCGGGTTGAGCTCCCAGAGCGAGGTCGGCTGCGGCACGCGAGTCGGCATGACCGTTACCCACGCGCTTCTGTGGCACGGCACTGCCGCGAGCATGATCGATCTCCAACCATCGGGGTTTATTGATTCGTGCGCTCGAGCGGCCCACGGGTATGTGCAAGTGGGATACGGACACATCAACGGCACGGCTGCGCTTCATGCGTTGCTCTGGAAAGGGGGCGCGAAGACCGCGGTCGACCTCCAACAATTTTTGCCGAATACGTTCACGAGTTCCGAGGCGTATGCGATCGACGCGGCCGGTTACGTGCTTGGCTCCGCGTACTCGACGACCACCGCGTCGTGGCACGCTGTGGTGTGGATACCGTAACCCGGTTCGCGTGTTCTCCGTAGTAGGGCAAGCATCGCTTGCCCTAGTCACGAGGAGTGGGCCGATATAAAATCGGCACCTTCATTAGAACGGCCCCTTCATCAAATCGGCCTTCAGTTGGTTCCGTGGTTGTGCGCGAGGATGTTGAAAAGGATTCCCGGCGGCGTGGCGTCTGGCTGTGAAAAATCCAACGTTTCGCTGACGCGCGCGGCGAAGGCGGTCGCCGTGTTCTTCGCTGTGATATCCACCAGGGGCCTGAGCGCCTGAAACGGCTGGGCGTTCGCTGTCGCGGAGAAGGCGTGGTTCAGAGGCACTGCCATCGCGTCGTACGTGGAGAGCGGCTGCATCCCGAGGATGATCTCGATCGTCCTGAGCACGCTCACCGTTGAATAGTGATCGTGGATGACGCCGCCGCGCGCGAACGGCGATGCTAGGTAGAACGTCGTGCGTTGGTCGCTCACGTGGTCGGCACCGTCTTGCGAGTCGTCCTCGATGATGAAGATCGCCGACGAGCTCCACGCCGGTGAGTGCGAGATCTTCTGCACGATCAGTCCGACCGCGTAGTCGTTCTGGGCCACGTAGGATACGGGCGTCAGTTTGCCCGGCCGGCTTCCAGAAGTGTGATCGTTGGGTAGCCAGATGTACTCGAGTTGCGGCAGCATGCCGTTCTTCTCGAACGCGTCGAACTCGCGGCTCCACTCCTTGACGCGATCCACGTCGCTGTAATCGAGATCCCACCCGCGATAGTTCGGATCGTAGCGCCCGTGCAGCGTCGGAGCGATCGGTTCACTTGCGACAAGACTTTTGATGGTCGCCAACTCGCCGTAGTCGCGAAACGACACGTGGGCGGCAGCGGCCGCATCCCACATGTAGCCGTGCTTTGTCGCGCTCGCGCCACCGCCGGTGAAGGTGTCGTCCTCGTCGCGCCGGCCGCCGTACGTCGGCGGCCAGAACCGCTCGACGAAGTCATTCGCGAACGCCGCGTCGGACCAGTTGTGCCCCGCGTCGCTGACCTCGCCGCTCGTGTACGTGTTGTCGAAGAGCCCGAACTGCTGCGTCAGGCGATGTTGATTGGGCGTGACCTTCGCGCCGAACCACACGAGCTTTGGATCGCCGTTGCCACCGGCGATATCGCCGAGCACCTGATCGTATGACCGGTTCTCCTTCAGTATGAAGAAGACGTGCTTGATCGGACCGTGCGGCCGGACGACAGCATCCTGACCGGCGTCTTGCCATCCCTGTGCGCCTTGCGGATTGCCGAGGCTCGCTCCAAGTCCATCGAGATCGAACGTTCTGATCGAGCCGAGCTGGATCGCGCCGATATAGTCGACGTTGCTCGTGCTCTTCGGATTGAAGCGCGGGTTCGGCCGTGTCCGCTCGCCCTTTCCGTCGATGATATACAGCCGCTTGCCGATCGGCACTACGTACGTCGGATACCAGCCGGCCGCGATGCGCGTCACGAGTTGGCGGTCGCGCAAGACCGCAATCGAATTGGCGGCCCCGAGACTCACGAACACGAGACCATTTTGTGCGGCGAGCGCGTTTGGTGACGATCCGAGATACCGGTCGCCGCCGTTTTGGTCGCCGACAAAGATTTCGGCGAGTAGCCGGCTCGTGCGCGCATCGATGACATCTACCGCGTCCGAGTCGCTCGCCGCGACGTACAGTTCCGAACCGGCGATCAAGACGTCTGAAGGATGCAGCCCGGTCGGAATGCTCTTTGTATGAAGCGTTGAGCGATCGATCGCGACAACGCTGCTGCCTGATCGAACTGTCGCGAAGACCGTGCGGCCGTCGGATGAAAAAGCAAGCGGTCCTGGATGCAGCCCGATCTTGATCGCCCTAGCATGAGCAAGTTGGTCACGCGCGCCGATCCGCACCGAGCCGTCGCCGTCGCTTGCGACTGCGAAGATGCCGTCGCCGCTCTTCGCTACCTCGATGGGATGCGACTTGGGCGCCATCGGTATCGCGCGAACGGACTTCGAAGCGACGTCGACATCGAAGAGCGCGTCGGCGTTATCGCCGGCGACCAGGACATGATCCGCATCCAGCCAGAGAGGACGGCCAAAGGCCCCAGCGAGAGGCACATCCGCTCTTTGCGCGAGCGTCGCGGTGTCGTATACGAGCAACTCTGCGGGATTCACGCCGGAGGTGACCACGGCGAGCAACGTGCCGTCGGGCGAAGCGGAGGCGCCTTGCGGCATCGTGCCGGTCTCGCGCATTGGTCCGCTCGGCGGCCGGACTAGCCAGCCGTTGGGCAACACCGAGTCGCCGCTCGTCGAGCTCGACGCCGCGCTGCCCGTCAAGGCCAACGCGGCCGCAACCGCAATCGCAAGAAATCGTGTATTCATGCCTTCTTCTTCTTCGTGGTCATCTTAATCTCCCGACGCTGCGGCCGTAATCCAATAGCGGTTTCGCCTTTTTCGCAAGACCGACGACACGCTCGATGAGCTTTTTGCTCGTGACATCTTTGTCCGACAGCTCTTCGCCGACTGTAAAGGATCCGAGCCGGAAATAGCGCGCGATCGGGCTGTCGGCGCTGGACTCGAATCCGCGCGGCATTCGTTTCAGCGCCTCATGTTCAACGGAGAGTTTCAAACCGTTGCGCTCGAGCGCTTGCAGCATCGATTGAAAGCGCTTCGGGTTTTTCGCCATCTCGGTCCGCCAGCGCTGCAGCTCAGGCTTATCGAGCTCATAGAACGCGATCGCGGCGAACGATTCCTTCGGCTGGATATGGATGTAAAGACCACCTGGTTTGTCGCGCGTGCCCTCGGACGGCAAGTAAGCGCCCAAGTTCGTCTTGTAGGGCCGTTTGTCGGGCGAGAAGCGGATGTCGCGGTAGATGCGAAATGTCGAACGCGTCGGGTCGGCACCGATCGGGATCTTCGCTTTGCGCAACGCATCTGTCACGGCGGCGACCAAAGACTGAAGCGGCGCGAGCAGTTCGGTCTCATAGATCTGCTTGCGAGGCAGGAACCAAACGCGGTCGTTGTTCTTCGCCAAGTCCCGCAAGAATTTCAGAGCGTCGGGCGAGAAGCCGGCAAAGCTGCCGGCGGCATTCGTTTTCATCTCATTTCTCTCACAAGAGCGCGACGTCGCCCGTCTTGAGGTCGTAGACGCCGCCGAGAATTTCAAGTTTGCCCGCCTTGACTGCGGGTCCGATGACCGGACCGATCGCCTTGAGTCGGGCTACGTTCTCGCGGACGTTTTCCGCGACGGCGTTCGCGTAGATGTCACCGGGATCGTGCAGCACCGCTTGCACGGCTGGCCGTATCGCCGTGACGACGTCTTGGATGTTTCCCGGCACCGGCGGGCTCCCGTCCTTCAAGTTGTCGACCGTGGCATGCACCGCGCCGCAGCTCGAGTGGCCCATGACCAGGAGAATCGGAGAATGGAAGTGAGCGATCGCGTATTCCATCGAACCGATTCCACCCGACTCAGCGTAATTGCCGGCGATACGGATGACGAACAGGTCGCCGAGTCCCTGATCGAAGATGATCTCCGGCGGCACGCGCGAGTCGGAGCAACTCAAAATCACCGCCCACGGCGCTTGCCCCGACGAAAGTGCGTCGATTCGAGTCAAGTGGCTCAATTGGGTCGAAGCACCGGACGCAAAACGCATATTGCCGGCAACGAGCCGTGCAAGCGCCTGAGACGGCGAGAGCGTGGTTGCGGGCGGCCCGGCCGCAGCGATCGCGGCAGCGCGAAAAGCCGGCAGCAGACTAGCCGCGCTCAACGCGGCGCCGGAAAGCAGAAAATCGCGTCTTTTCAGACTCATGTCATCTCTCCTAAAAGGAAGGCGACTGAGACGGGCAGCATCGCAAAACTCGTGGTCTTACTGCATGCTTCGTTCAGCCACTGGTCAGGCGGCGCCGACGCTTTCTCCTCTGTGAGCCGATGATCGCCCGGGTTGCAGCGCCGTGAAGGCACGCATCTAGCGCATCTTCGAAAGGTCGAAGGCGACCGAATATGCTCGGCCATAGGGATCGGTGATTTCGAACGTCCCTCGCAGCCGCGAGACATCGACACCTTGTGCGACAAGCGGACGCAGATCGAAGCGAAACGTATCGAACCCCACCAAGCGCGGCTGCCTCCCCCGCCCGGTCACGTTGTAAAAATCGATCGTCGGGCCGAATGTTGAGTCGGACATGGGCGTAACGTGAAGCGATCGCGCGCTCGCAATCGAGGCGGCTCGAAAACCAGAGAGAAATCCCCGATCCATATTCGCCGAGCTGTGCGCGAAGATCAGAAAGTCGACCTCATCCGATTTCGAAGCGCGAGCGATCTCGGCCGCGTCCGGCGACGACTGTTGGAAATACGCGAGATAGCTCGCGTAGCGCGCGCGTTCAAAGGGCGTGGCGACGACAACCGCATCGATCGACCCGCCGCCCGGTGCGATGGCCAGCGCGTCCGGCACCTCGAACACCGTGTAGTTCGAGACCGGATACCCCTTGTGCGCGAACGCGATAGCCTTTCCGTCGCGGATGGCGCTCTGAAGTTCTGCCGCGGTGAGAGCGGGCTCTAAGGCCGCGACGGGCGCAGACGTGATGACGAGCAACGACGCGATGGTCGCCGCGATCGTCGACCTGATCATCGGCTGAAGATATAGATGGTCGGTTGTCCGCTCGAACCCGCCCAGATCGATCGTGAGACGTTTCCGGAATCGGCTATCACGTACTCCTTCCCGTTCTCATCGTATGCCACCACGCCGCCGGCCATCGCTCCGCTCGTCTGGTACTTGTAGAGCTCTCGTCCAGACGCCGCATCGAACGCGTAGAACATCCCGCTCAGATCACCCGTGAAGACGATGCCGCCGGCCGTTGGAGTCATGCCCGCAAGCGCTGGCCCGATCGTCTTGTCCTTCCAAACGACGGCTCCGGTGTCGGCGTCGAACGCCGTGACCCAGCCGTGCGCCCCTTGGTATGGATCTGGAATGAACGTGCCGCCGGTGAAGAACTTTCCGGCGACAAAACGGACTTCTGCAAGCGTGTACGACCCGCACCAATCGTTTGCACCCACGAATATTTCGTTCGATGCCGGATCGAACGCTGGTCCGTTCCACTCGACGCCGCCGACCCAGCCCGGGCAGACGTGCGCTCCTTTGATCGTCGGCGCGCGATCCTCGTTCTTGATGGTCGTGACCGGCACTTTATAGACGAGCCCGTGCGATGCGCGGTCGAGCGCATACAGATAACCGTCCTTGCCGCCGAAGACCACGAGGTTCTTTCCGCCCTTGGTCGTGATCAGCGCCGGCGCCGCACCGATGTCGTAGTCGTGCGTATCATGCGGCACCGCCTGGTAATACCATTTGAGCGCGCCGGTGTTCGCGTCGAGCACGACGAGCGAATCCGTGAAAAGGTTCGCGCCGGGCCGATAGTCTCCCGAGAAATCCGGCGCAGGATTTCCCACCGGAACGAATAGTTCGCCGGTCTGCGGGTCAAGCGAATACGAGGTCCACGTCGACCCTCCGCCCGTCACGGTTGATGAAGCTCTGCCCCACGACTGCGAACCATACTCGGTGCCCGTTGGGATCAGATCGAAACTCCAATCGCGGGCTCCGCTGCTCTCGTCGAACGCCATCATGCGTCCGCGAGCTCCCCAGTCGGCGCCGGCGGTGCCAGCGTACACTTTCCCATTCCAGACGATCGGCGCCGCGCTCAGGAAATAGCCCTTGCTGGAGTCCGCGGCCTGAACATTCCACACCGTGCTGCCGCTTTTGGCATCGAGCGCGATGAGATGCGCGTCTTCAGTGTCGCGGAACAATCTGCCGCCATCGAACGCGACGCCGCGATTCGTGTTGAACACCTCAAGGCCAGACGGTTTGTATATGGCGCGCCACAACAACCGGCAGTTCGTCGCGTTGATCGCGTACGTGTCGTGCATCGTGGTCACGTACGCAACGCCGGCTACGATGACTGGTCCGGCCTGAAACGCACCGCCCTCGTTGAGTTTCAACGTGCAGGCCCGCTTTAGCGCGCCGACGTTCGCATTATTGATGTCATTCAACGAAGAGTATCTGGTCGCGGCGTACGTACCATTGTACATCGGCCACTGCGCCTCAGACATTGCGGACGTGGGTGCGGCGGTGGGAGCGCCCTCCTGCGGCGCCGTCGACGTGCAGGCGCCGAGCGCGGACGCGGCGGCTGCGATGACGATGATCGCTACGAAGCGCTGCATTTGTCACCTCACGATTGAGCGGCCGGACTCAAGGCAAGCAAACTCGCAAACGCCGCTTTTTCCCCCGTCGCAGCGGGCCCCTCTCACGACCGCACGCCGGACACCAGGAAATATTCCGCGCGAAGCTGTGATTTTTAGACTCGTCGTGCGAATCATAGATCGAAGGGAGAGCACAACGCCATGAATTCTACCGTACGGACATTCCCGACCGGTGACGCGGACGAACCGCGCCACTCGTTCATCCAACTGCCCAATGCCACTATTCCGCTGTTTGCGGGCTGGGGACCAAAGCTGTAGCCGCGATGTCCACCAATGACGCCGAGTTTGTCCGCCTGCTCGAGGATCACAAGAAGATCCTTTACCGCGTGGTCAATGGCTACTGCAACAATCCGTCGGACCGTCAGGACCTGGCTCAAGACATCGTCGTGCAGCTCTGGAAAGCCTTCGATCGATTCGACGACAGGAAACGCTTCTCGACGTGGATGTACCGGGTGGCGCTGAACGTGGCGATCTCGTTTTATCGCAGCGAGTCGCGACGCGTGAAGAGCACGGTGCCCGTCGAGGACTACGTGCTCGAGATCGCAGCCGAAGAACCAAGCGGCGGGCGAGCGGAAGAAAATCTACGACAGCTCGAGCGCTACATCGAACAGCTTGACGGATTGAACAGGGCGCTCATGATCCTGTATCTCGACGGAAACCAATACGAGACGATCGCGGAGATCCTTGGCATAACGGTGACCAACGTCGCCACGAAACTCAGCCGCATCAAGCAGCGATTCCGCCGCGAATTCGAAGAATCTCAGACCAAAGACTAAGGAGCAATGAAAAAATGGAACTCGAGGAACTGAAAGCGATCTGGGAAGGCCAGAACGACAAGCTCGATGCGATTATCCGGCTGAATTCACAGGCCCTCCAGAAGGCGAAACTCGTAAAAGCCGATACTGCGCTCGGGCGATTGTATCGCTCGATATTGTTGGAAGTCATCCTCAATATCGGCGGTATCGTGTTGCTTGGCTGGTTCATCTCGTCAAATCTCGCGCAGGTTCGATTCGTGATACCGGCGATCGTTCTGGACGCGTGTCTGATCGCCGTGAACGCCGCCCTGATCGGTCAGATGACGGCGATCAAAGATATCGACTACGGTGCGCCGATCGTGACGATCCAACACAAGGTAGAGCTGCTGCGCATCCAGCGGATCGAGACTATGAAGTGGACGCTCGTGTTCTGCCCGCTCGTGTGGGTTCCACTTCTCATCGTATCGTTTCAGGGGCTGTTCGGCGTGGACGTCTACGCAGTGTTCGGCGTACCGTATCTGCTCGCCAACTTTGCGTTCGGGCTCGCGGTCATTCCCATAGCCGTCTGGATCTCTAAGCGCTTCGCCGGTCGCGTGAGCCGGTCGCCGTTTCTCGAGCGCGCCATGCGGGTCATCGCCGGATCGGAACTAGGTGCGGCCATGGATTCTCTCGCTGAATTGACGCGCTTCGAGGCGCCTGCGTCGGAGAACTGATCGGCTGACTGCAATGCGCGCAAAACAGCGCCGGTTCGGGTTGTTGGATATCAGGCGCGTGCGCACCAAGTTGTTCGATAGCGGCGGCGAGTGATTCCAACGCATCGGCTCGACAACGGAAGAACTGGCGCAGCGAGAGATGCATGCCGCCTGCTGCCGCGGTCGCCTTCTGGCCTTGAAGATCGCAGCGCACGAGGATATCGCGCATGCGCTCGCCAGCGGGGTCGCCGGCAAAGGTACGATCGACCAGCTGCTCAATCGCTTCACGGCAGGTTCCCGATTTCAGGGTTTCCCGAAGGCGCAGCGCAAGCGGGTCCCTGGCGAGCAGATGCGGCCTACGCAACTGCCGCAGCAGTTTGCGAACGGTGTTGACCGGCCGGTCTAGTTGAATCATCTCGCCTAATGGTTATCACATCTGCGGCGCCAGCGGCGTCAAAAGGGTGTCAGACTTGCATCAAACGGCTATCAAATATGACGACCGCACGACGAGGAGTACAGCCTGAAGGTCCGCAGGGCGGGAACCGCTCGCGTCAAACAATATCGGACCTCCAGTATCCCGGGGTGGCAGCCTTGAGTCAGGTATACGAGTTCGGCCCGTTCCGTCTCGATTCGAGAAGCGAATCGCTCTCGTGCGATGGTCGCGAGATCCACCTGACGGCAAAAAGTTACGCGACCCTTCTTCTCCTAGTCGAACGCGCAGGCTCGCTCGTTTCGAAGGACGAGATTCTATCGTCCGTCTGGCCAAGCGGCTTTGTGGAGCCGGCGAATCTCACGCAGACCGTCTACGTCCTGCGCAAGGCGCTCAGCGATGCGGACGGGCGACTCATCGAGACCGTTCCCAGCCGAGGCTATCGATTCACGCCGCCCGTGCACATCGGTCACCCGTCGAACGGCGCGACGCACGCGCCAGTCATCGCGAACAATACACGCGCGCGAATCCTTGGACTTTCCTTGCCGCTCGTCGCGGCCGCGGTACTCCTTGCCGTGTTCGGAAGCCGGCTCTTCCCGCCGTCGCATGCGATCGCCGCACCGAATCCGCAGGCGCTGCGTGACTACATCCTCGGCCGCCACTACTGGAGCGAGCGCACGATCCCGAACATCAAACTCGGCCTGCACTATTTCCAGGAAGCGCTGGCGATCACTCCCACGTATGCGCCGGCAGAATCCGGCGTCGCGGACAGCTATTCGGCGTTGGCCTATTACGGGCCGTACGGCGCGCAACACTTTCAAAACTTGGAGATGTCGCGATCGGCGGCACTGCGCGCGATAAGATTTGATCCTAACTCGGCTGAGGCGCATGCGTCGCTCGCGTTTGCCGACGAATTCCTCGGCAAGACGTACCGCGCAGAAGTCGCGGCGGAATTCCAGCGATCGATCGACTTGGACGGCAGGTACGCGACGGCTCGCGAGTGGTATTCGTGGTACCTTTTCAACCACGGCAAGATGCAAGACGCGATCGCGCAGATGGTGGAGGCTCGGAACCTCGATCCGCTCTCGCCCGTGATCAACGAAGCGCTGGGCAGCCAGCTCTATTATAGCCGCCGCTATGCCGAAGCAGCCGACCAGTGGCACCTCTCGATCACCATAGATCCGAACTCCGAGAACGTCTACTACGGCGCGGGGCTGGCCGATGAACAGCTGGGTCAGAACCAACGCGCCGAACGCGAAATTGAGCACGCTCTCACCATCACGCCGGGAGACCCCGACGCTATGAGCGCGCTCGCGCACGTCTACGCAAACGCGCGCGACACCGGATCAGCGCTTCGCTGGCTCGCGCGCTTCGCGAACATGAAGCCGGCGCCGGCATACGATATCGCCGTCGTAAAGGAAGGGCTCGGCCAGCAAGAGCAGGCGCTGAAGTGGCTGACTGTCGCGACGTCACAGCACGACGCGAATCTCTCGGAGCTCGATGTCGATCCGCGGATGGAAAATGTGCGGATCTGGATCAGGCAGCACGGCGGAAACGCTTAGCCGCCGGCCATCGCCCCCACGACGAGAAACGGTTCTTTGCCCTTCACGACGTCATCGGGAAGCGGCGTATCAGGCGGTTCGTGCGACAGGTCTTGTTCGCAGGCATAGAATCTGACGAACGCGCGACGCTTTAACGTGACGTGATCGCGGATCGTGCCCTGCAGCATCGGGTACGCTGCTTCGAGCGCGTCGAGCACCGCCGCTTGAGTGACTGTCCCCGAAACGTCCAACCTCACTTCGCCGGATACGTTTGCGAGCGTCTTCAGATGGGTTGGAAGCACGAGCCGGATCATGACAATGTCTGGACTTCCACCGACAGCACCGCGGGGAGATCGCGGACGATCGGCTCCCAGGTGTCGCCGGCGTCGGGGGACGCATACACCTGCCCGCCTGTCGTGCCGAAATATACGCCGCACGAATCGAGCGAGTCCACCGACATGGCGTCGCGCAAGACGTTGACGTAGCAGTTCTCCTGCGGCAAACCATTCGTGAGCGCTTCCCACTCGTTTCCGCCGGTGCGGCTGCGATAGACGCGCAGCTTGCCTTCGAGCGGGTAGTGCTCTGAGTCGCTCTTGATCGGTACGACGAAGATCGTGTTCGGCTCGTGCGCGTGCACGTCGATCGGGAATCCGAAGTCGGTCGGCAAGTTGCCGCTGACCTCTTGCCACGAGTCGCCACCGTTGTCGCTGCGCATGACATCCCAATGCTTCTGCATGAACAGCACGTCGGGGTTCGAGCGGTGCATCGCGATGCGGTGGACGCAGTGTCCGACTTCGGCGTCCTGATCCGGGATCTGTGCGGATCGCAGGCCACGGTTCACCGGCAGCCATGTCGCGCCGGCGTCTTCGGTTCGAAACGCGCCCGCCGCGGAGATCGCGACGAACATGCGCTTTGGATTTCGCGGGTCGATGATGATCGTGTGCAAGCACATGCCGCCTGCGCCGGGTTGCCAATGTTTACCGGTGTCGTGTTCGCGCAATCCGGCGAGCTCTTTCCACGTCTGACCGGCGTCCGTCGATTTGAACAGCGCGGCGTCTTCAACGCCGGCATAGACGGTGTCGGGGTCGTCAAGAGAGGGTTCGAGGTGCCAGACGCGTTTGAATTCCCACGGATGCGGTGTGCCGTCGTACCATTGGTGCGTTCCCGGCACGCCCTCGTATTCGAATTTGCTGCCGACTTGCTCCCAGGTCTTGCCGCCGTCATTCGAACGCTGAATCACTTGTCCGAACCAGCCGCTCGTCTGCGACGCATACAAGCGATTCGGGTCGGCCGGTGATCCTTTGACATGGTAGATCTCCCACCCGGCGAAGTGCGGGCCTGCTATATCCCAGCGCTTGCGCTTGGCATCTGACGTCATGACAAAAGCGCCCTTGCGCGTCCCGACCAACACCCTTACGCCGCTCATCGTCGTCGTTCTCCTACACGGTTATGCCAAGCGGTGTTTGCAGTCTCTTATCCGGCTCCTTCCGCATAGCGGGCTCGACCGTCGCCGTGAAGAACCCGCCGCGCGATGACGAAGCTGAATGTACTCGTACATCCTGGTTCCCGCAGGCCGGGCATTTCGGTCACGGACGCGGCAACTGTGGAAGTCCGCGTTTCGGCTCCCGCGCAGGGTGGTCGAGCGAACGAGGCCGTTCGCAAGGCGCTTGCGGCCGCGCTCGCGCGGCCGCCGTCGTCGGTCACGCTCGTGCGCGGGCAGACCGCGCGCCGCAAGACGTTCGCGATCGTCGGACTCAGTCGCGAAGATGTGCTCGCGCGCCTCGCGACTCAAGCGAAATAATCTCTGCGGCCGGAATATTTTCTACGGCGACGACGGCATCCGGCGCGCCATACCGGCACTCCAGCGGTAAAGCACTACGACTGCGGCGGCGAACGCGATCGCGCCGATGATCGTGGCGACGTTTTGGAATGAATCGCCGAAGATCGCGAACGGCGTGGCGTTGCCAGTCGCGACGATGATGCCGGCGAGAAGCACGCCGAACAGACTTTCGCCGACGATGAGTCCTGATGCGATCAGCACGCCCATGCGCCGGGCGATATCCGCGTTCGGGCCCTTTGCGACCCAGCGATTGTAGGCCCAACCCACGACCGCGCCGAGAACGGCGGCCGAGGTCGTCGTGGCGGGCAGGTATATCCCAAGCCCGACGGCGAGCGGCGGGAGTTGGCGCCCCTTCGTCCGTTTCAGCAAGAGGTCGGCGATGATCACCGCGATGCCGATCAGCACGCCGATGCCTATCAGATCCCAGCGGATCTGCCCCTCGATCACGCCCTTTGCCAAGGTCGAGATGAGCGTCGCTTGCGGAGCCGGCAACGCGTGCGGTCCGGTGCCGAAGCCGTATGCTTTGCCGAGAAGGTGAAGGATCGGCGGGATGACGCTTGCGCCGAAGAACACGCCCGCGATGAGCGAGACCTGTTGGCGCCACGGCGTCGCATCCACCAACTGTCCGGTCTTGAGATCCTGCAGATTGTCGTTTGAGATCGTCGCGACGTTGAGCAGCACCGCGGTGACGAAGAGCGCGAACGCGACAAGTGCCGGCGCGCCTGCGGGGCCGGCGCTCTTGGCGACGACAAGCAACAGCAATGCGGCGCCGATGATGCTCAATATCCCCAGACCCGAAACAGGACTGTTCGACGAGCCGATGAGGCCCGCCATGTAACCGCATGCCGCCGCCACGAAGAATCCGGCGACGATCACGTAGAGCATCCCGGCGATGACGAGCGGCACGGTCAACGAAGCGACAGCGCTCCCTTGCAGGAAGATCACGAGCAAGATCGCGAGCGGAATGAAGCACGCGACGCTGATCAGCGTGACGGTTCCGATCGGCAAGTCGCGCTCCGTTCGCGGCAGCGCATCGGCTTCGGTGCCGCCGGCGGCCCGTTTCCGCGACGAGACGATCGACGACACGATGCCCGTGTAGACCGGTTTGGCGAGTTGGATGATCGCCCAGATCGCTGAAATTCCTATCGTGCCCACGCCGATGAAACGGACTTGATGCCGCCAGACGTCGAGCGCGACGTCCGCGGCCGCGCCTGCAACCGGATGGAGCGCCGTAAGAACCGGAGTGAGCACGCCCCACGCGAGCACGAGGCCGGTGAGAATCGCAAGGCCGACCGACAAGCCGATGAGATGGCCGGCGCCTAAGAGCGCGAGGGACATCGACATGCCGAATCCGGTCGCGCCGCCGCCAATGCGGAAATAGCCGGCGATCGTGTCTGCGAATGCGCGCATCGCGACGACTGCCGCGTACGCAGCCGACACGACGGAGCTCATCGCGAGCGCCACGAGGCCCTTCTTATTCTCATCCGTGGCTTCGGCCGTGGCACCGCGCGATCCGACGCCGACCTTCAATACCTCGGCGGCGGCGACGCCTTCCGGATACGGCAGATCCGAATTTGTGACGAGTGCGCGGCGCAGCGGCACGCTATACATCACGCCGAGAACGCCGCCGATCGCGCACACGGCAAACGATTCCCAGTATGGGAAGTCGGTCCACCAACCCACCATGACAAGGCCTGGCAGCACGAAGATGATTGAGGAAAGCGTGCCTGCCGCCGAGGCGACTGTCTGTACGATGTTGTTCTCGAAGATCGTCGCGTTCTTGAACGCGCGAAGCACGGCCATCGAGATGACGGCCGCGGGTATCGACGATGCGAACGTCAGTCCGACTTTTAGTCCAAGATAGACGTTCGCCGCCGTGAACACAAGCGTGATCGCGGCGCCGAGGATGATGCCCCGCCACGTGAGTTCGAGGCGAAAGTCCGAGAGGCCGGCCGTGCGCGATGAAGCCAAATGCGAATTCCTCCGGCTGTCAACGCAAAGCCGATTCGGCTGCGCCGCGGATTCGCCTTTGCTGTGCGGCTAGGGCACGGCTCGCGCCAAGCGGGCGGAATGAGGCGACTACTTGAAGAAGCGGCGGTCATCGGCGTTTGAAATGGCGCGCTATGTGCACGCCCTTCGCGCGTTTGAATTTGCGTTCCAAGAGGAGCTTATGCTATGCGATCTCTCCAACTTTCAGGCCTCGCGGTCGCGTGCGCGCTGATCGCTGCCGCTGCGACCGCGTATGCCGCGACGACAATGGCCCCGATGCCGCAACCTCCGCGGCCGGCCTTCATCCCCGCCGGCAACATCCAGATGTCGCCGTGCATCCCCACGATGGGCTCGCATTGGGCGAACCCCGCGACGATCGGAAACGGTGGGCCGATATACGGTATTTTCGACGGCAAGCCGGTGTTCACCGAGATCATGCTGACCCCGAAGGATTTCGCGGCGGGCAAGAGCTGGGATGAAGTGTTAAAGCCGTTGCCTGGATATGCGATCAACCATGTCGACATCGATTTCTTGCCGCACGGCCACCCTGGAATGGCTTTCCCGCACTACGACATCCACGCGTTCTACGTCTCGCATGCCACGCACATGGCGTACTGCGGCGGACTACCGGCGCTCAAGAAAATGCTGAACATGTAATGTTGGGCGGCCTGCTGTGTAGGGCGACCTTATGGTCCGCCCTACATCATCAACTGGCCCAGTGAAAAGCCGTCAGATAGACGTAGAGCTTCCCATCCGCGCCCGCAGTCATGCGGGCGCAACAATTTGAGAGAAAGTAGTCGACCTCCAGTGTGCCTGCCGGCTCCGCAGCGCCGGACGCCTTCGGCGCAAAGGTGTAGATGCGACCTGGACTTATCACGTACAGGAAGCCGGTGCGATCCACGCTGATCCAATCCGCGCCGTACACGCCGCGGCCAGTGATCGGCGCATGCGCCTGCGGTTTGCTTCCGTGCAGAAACGACGCGATCTCTTCCGCACCGTGAGGACCGTCCGAAGCGAAGACGTATAAAATATCGTCAGGGCCGATCGCGATCTCACGCGCCATGAAGCCGCTTATCGAAAGTCGTCGCACCGGCGCTTGATCACCCGAGGCACCGGGCGCGAACACGAGAACGTCACGCGCGGCGGCGTCGATCACGTAGATCGCGCCGTGCGCATCGACAGAGATGCCGACGGGATCGGTCAGCGCCGTTAAGCCGCCGGCGATCGTGCGCGCAGGTGAGACATTGCCGCGCGCACCGGAAGCATAGATCGTGATGCTAGCGCCCGCGCCTTGGCTTCCCTCGTTTGCGACGAAGAGGTCGCCGCGCGCGTCTGTGGCGATCGCGGACGGAGACACGATAGACGTTGAAGCGCCGCTGATCGAACTCACGGGTTTCGCCGATCCGGATGCGTCCGGCGCGAACTCGAGCACGCGATCCGTGGCGGGATCGGTGACGAATATCTCGCCGCGGTCGTTCACGGCGACGTCGCGAACGGCCACGGAGAAATCCAAGCTTCGGAGTGGTGCATGCGAACCGCTCGCCCCAGCAGGGAAGATCTCGAGGTGATCCGCCGGCTGATTCGTCGCGGCACCCGCTCCGACGAGGGCGATGGCGGCGCAGAGCGCTGCGGCCGCGGAGCGACGTCGTATGAAATGCTTCATCTACTATGGTATCGGCGAACGCGTGTTTGAATGGAGCCGGAGACGCGGGAACAAGCGGCCCTGCTATCGTAAGTGACCGTCGCACGGCTCGACAAAGGAGTGTCCCCGCATGAAGCGCCCGTGGGAAAAACCCGAATTCGAATACTTGCCGCTCGGCGCGGAAGTAACGGCCTACCTCGGATCATCCACCGCGCTCTAGCCGGTGATCGTTCGCGTCCTCGGCACGGCCGCGGGCGGAGGTCTCCCGCAGTGGAATTGCCGCTGCAATAACTGCCGATCAGCGCGCGCGGGCGAGATAGCCGCGCGCATGCAAGCATCGATCGCCGTCTCTTCAGACGGCGATCGTTGGCTTTTGGTGAACGCGACAACGGACGTGCGCCGCCAGCTGGAGCTCCTACCGCAAAAACCAGTGACGCTCAATCGCGAATCGCCGGTGACCGCGGTTCTGCTCACGGACGCTAATATCGACCACGCCGGCGGTTTGCTGGAATTCCGCCAAAGCCCGGTGCTGAGGGTCTTCTCGAGTGGACCGGTGCGCGACGCGCTCGCCGGCGCAAATCCCATGTTCGCTCCGTTTGCACGAGGCTCTCGCCAGTGGTCCGTCTTCAATGCTTCGGAAGACGACGCGCACGTGCCTGATGTCGATCCGGACTTGCGCATCACGGCAATCGATGCCCCGGGCTTGATGCCGTCATTCGCCGGCGGCGCGGAGTCGAGTGGCGCTGCAACAGCGTTCGTCATCGAAGAACCCATATCCGGAGTCCGCGTGCTGTACGCACCGGTGATCCTTCGGCTCACGGACGCGCTAGTCGCGACGGCGCAGCAGTGCGATGCGGCGTTCCTAGACGGATCGTTCTGGAGCGATGACGAGCTTCCGGCACTTCGCCTCGGCGAGCGGACCGCTCAGGCGATGGGGCACGCGCCGATCGGTGGCGAGCACGGTTGGTTGAAAGCATTTGCGTCGGCGAACGGGGCCGCCCGCCCGCACCGTTACTGCACGCACATCAACAACTCCAACCCGGTGCTCGATCCGCGTTCGGCGGAAGCGCGCGTCTTGCGCGACGCCGGCTTTGCGCTGCCGGACGACGGCATGGAGATCACTCTTGGCGGCAGATAAGGCGGCGTTCGCCGACTCCCTGCGCGCGGTCGGTGCCGAACGATATCACGATCGCCATCCGTTTCAGGTCGCCATGAACGAAGGCCGGCTGACGAAGACGCAGATCCATCATTGGATCTACAATCGCTACTATTACCAGAAGAGCATCCCCATCAAAGACGCCGCTATCCTTGCGAATCTGCCTGACCGCGACAAGCGCAGAGTGTGGGTCCGCCGCATCGTGGACCACGACGGCACTGTTGAGGAAGGCGGCGGAGGCATCGAGATGTGGCTCGCGCTCGCCCGCGCAGCCGGACTCGATGCAGCCGAGGTGCAGTCGGAACGATTCGTGAATCCCGGCGCGCGCTTTGCCGTGGATGCGTACGTCAATTTCGCGCGCTCGAGCCCGTGGTTGCCGGGGGTGGCGTCCTCGCTGACCGAACTTTTTGCTCCGGATCTCATGGCACGGCGGATCACGGCGCTCTGCGAACGGTATCCTTGGATCGATCCCCGCGGTCTCGAGTACTTCCGCCAGCGTTTGAACATAGCCCCGCGCGACGCCGCCTACACGCTCGACTGGGTTTTGCAGGCGGCCGACACTGCGCAGTTACAAGACGCGTGCGTGGACGCGCTGCGCTTCAAGTGCGATGTCTTGTGGGCACTGCTCGATGCGACGGAGCGAGGCGCAGCGGACGCCGCCGCGTCCGTAAGCGAGGGCTGACGTGCAACCGGAATGCGTGCCGCGTTTGCGGCCCGGCGTCAGGTTGCGCGCCGTGGGCGCCGACAACGTGCTCTTGGTTCCCGAAGGCGTGGTGAAGCTGTCGGCCACCGCGGTCGCGATCATTTCAGCGATCGACGGCTCGCGCAGCGTAGCAGGCATAACAGCGCTCATGGCGGATCACTTTGATACTCATGGCGCCGACACGGCCGAGGACGTCTCTGAACTTCTCGACCGTTTCTCTGACCATGGGTGGATCGTGGTCGAACAGTGACCGCCCAAGCCGTGCGACCGGTCCCGCGACCGCTCTCGCTCTTAGCCGAACTGACGTATCGCTGCAATCTGCAGTGCGCATACTGCTACAATCCGCTCGACCTCGGCGCGTATCGCGACGAGTTGGCGCTAGACGAATGGCTTCGCGTCATCGGCGAAGCGGCGCAGCTCGGCGTCTTGCAGATCCATTTCTCCGGGGGCGAACCGACGCTTCGCCCCGACGATCTAGTCGCTATGATCGCGACTGCCCGCGACAACGATCTCTATACGAACCTCATCACACAGGGCACGTTCTTGAGCGACCCTCTTCTTGATCGCCTCGCCGGCGCTGGTCTCGATCACGTCCAGATCAGTTTGCAGGCGGCAGATTCGGCCATGGGCGATGCGATCGCCGGCGCAGTCGTCCATGCGCGGAAGTACGATGCGCTTCGTCGGATCGTCTCCCGCGGAAAGTTCGCGCTCACGATCAACTGCGTGCTGCATCGCGCGAACATCGACGCGGTCGAGGACATGATCGCGCTCGCCGAATCGGTTGGCGCGCCGCGACTCGAACTCGCCAATGCGCAGATGTATGGCTGGGCGCATCTCAATCGCGCTACCGTCATCCCCACCCGCGCGCAGATCGAGCGTGCGGACGCTGCAGTCGCCGCCGCGCAAGTGCGGCTGCGCGGCACGGTGGACATCACCTATGTGCGTGCGGACTACTACGACCAATATCCGAAGCCGTGCATGAACGGTTGGGGCACGCAGTTCCTGACGATCGTGCCGAACGGTCGCGTGCTGCCGTGCCCTGCCGCAGCCGCTATCCGTTCGTTGCATTTCGAAAACGTGAAGGATCGGTCGCTGGAATCGATCTGGTTCGATTCCGCCTCGTTTCAAGCGTATCGCGGCACAGAATGGATGTCGGACCCGTGCCGCTCCTGTCCCCGGCGAGAAATCGATTTCGGCGGCTGCCGATGTCAGGCAATGCTCTTCACCGGCGACGCGGCGTTGACCGATCCGGTCTGCTCGCTGTCGCCGCATCGCGCGCTCGTCGACGCGATCCTCGACCGCGACCCGGCGCCCGGCGTGACGTCCGCCCCACGCCGTATATGAAGGGGCCGACCGTTGAAGGGGCCGACCGTTGAAGGGGCCGACCGTTGAAGGGGCCGACTTTATGTCGGCCCGGCTAACGTAATGCGGGCCGATATGAAATCGGCCCCTTCAGTCGGCCCGGCTAACGTAACGCGGGCCGATATGAAATCGGCCCCTTCAGTCGGCCCAGCTAACGTAACGTGGGCCGATATAAATCGGCCCTTTCAGGCTGGTGACGGCCGTCACTTCGGTGCGACAGCCAACGGCGGCGTGCCGATATCGAAGACATGAAGGGTTTCAGTTTCATCGGTATACTCGCGGTGGTCGCGATCATCGCATACTCCGCCAAGTCCTATTTCCAGCCACCCGTCTCGCACGATCCGAACGATAGGACGACGGTGGAGTACTGGGTCGCACACACGGGCGATCGCACTGCGATGATCTCGTTCTGCGGCGAGCACCCGGACAAGCAAGGCGCCGGCGACTGCGCGCTTGCGATCCAAGCTCAGACGGAGATCGACGCGCAAAGCAGCAGCGCCAATTCGACGCATGGCAACACGACGGGCGTCGATCAAGGGAGCAGCGGGGCCAACGATCAGCTGCAGGCGCAACAGGACTCAAACACGCTCGATCAGGGCTCACCCTAGACCTCAAAGCCGCTCACGGCCATGTGGCGCGTCGAGATCGAGCAGCGGGCCTATCGGCACGATGCCGGTCGGGTTGATGTCGTCGTGCGTGATATAGTAGTGCCGCTTTATGTGATCGAAGTTCACGGTTTTCGCAACGCCTTCGATCTGGTAGAGGTCGCGTAAATAGCCCGACAGGTTCGGGTAGTCCACGATGCGGCGCAAGTTGCACTTGAAATGTCCGACGTAAACGGCATCGAAGCGGATCAGCGTGACGAAGAGGCGCCAATCGGTCTCGAGCGGCGACTTGCCGAAGAGATAGCGTTGGCCGGCAAGTCGTTCGTCGAGCGCATCGAGATTCACGAAAAGCGTCCGAGCGGCGCGCTCGTACGCGGCCTGCCTCGTCGCGAAGCCGGCGCGATAGACGCCGTCGTTCACCGTCTCGAAGATCAGATGGTTGAGTTCGTCGATCGCCCCACGCAGATCCAACGGGCAGAGGTCGAGCTTGCGGCGCGCGAGACCGATGAATTCCGTCTCGAACATGCGCATGATGTCGTCATCGGAGTTGTTCACGATGCGCTTGGTCACGGTATCCCACAAGACCGGTACGGTGACGCGCGCCGCATATGCCGGATCCGTGGCGAAATACGCTTCGCTCAGAAACGAAAATCCATTGATCGGGTCTCGGCCGTGACCCGGGCCATCTCGAAAGGCCCAACCGCGATCGTCGCGGATCGGGTCGACGACGGACATGCCGATCGCATCCTCGAGGCCTAAGAGGGTCCGCACGATGATCGTCCGGTGCGCCCATGGACATGCATACGAGACGTACAGGTGATAGCGGCCTGCTACTGCTGGATAATCGGTGCGCCCATCGCTTGAGATCCAGTCGCGGAAGACATCTTGCTGGCGCACGAACGATCCGTCGTGCGACGCCTCTGCTGGAAATTGCGCCTGCGGATTCATGCGGCATGATTCGTGTTTTGTCTTGTGGGCACATTTCCAATCCACGTTGCGAAGCGGCGGCACGCCAGGGGTGTCGCGCATTCGCGGCGCATTCTCGTTCGATGCGTTTGCAAATCGCGGTGTGGGCTGTTGCTTGTGCCGCAGCTCTTATCTGCGTATCATGTGCCGTGCTGTCCGCCGATGCAAGCGGCCTTCCCCAATGTACCGTCATCGCAGTCCAGACGATCGACGCCGTCAGTTCCAAGACGGCGCATCCAGGTGATTTCTTCCGATTCCAAACGATCAATTCGGTGGATCTTAACGGCCACGTCGTGCTCGCCGAACACACGACGGGCTGGGGAATCGTCACCGTGGCCTCGCCGGCCGCGAAGGGCGGACGCGCGGGTTCGCTCGTCCTCGAACCGCTGTATTTCAAGACGCCGAGCGGCGAGAAGATGGGCGTCGTGCTCGATCACAGCTCGTCGGCTCTTCAGGCGTCTGGCTCGTCCGATAGTCTGCCCGCGTATCTGGGCGCGATTCCAGTCGTCGGCGTGGGTGCCGCCGTCGGCGCATTCGACTATTTTCATCACGGCAAAGACATCTCGGTGCAGAAAGGGACGATATTCGCCGTGTTTCCGAGCGACGATCCATCGGTGGTAGGATGCCGCAAGTCGAAGAAGACTCCGTGAGATGACGACATACCGATACGGTGAGTTGACCTGGCCGCAAGTCAAGGAAGCGGCCGAAGCCGGCAAGGTCGCGGTGGTGCCGGTCGCGACGATCGAAGATCACGGGCTGCATCTGCCGATCGACACGGATGTCTTGCTCTGTACCGAGGTGTGCGAACGAGCGGTCAAGTCGGCGGCAGATCGCGCGGTCCTGGTCCCGCCGATCAACCACGGCTATAGCCCGCACCACATGGACTTTCCCGGCGCGCTCACCATCGGCGCGGACACCTTCATCAAATACTGCGTGGACGTCTGTCGCAGTCTTGCGCACCACGGCTTTCGCCGCATACTGATAGTCAACGGCCACGGCAGCAATACCCCGTTCGTCGACATCGTGGCGCGTCTCACGGTCGTCGAGACGGGCGCTCTGGTCGCCGCCGTCAACTACTGGAATGCACCGGGCGTCCACCAGGTCGCGGAAGCGCTGCGCGAATCCGACATCGTCGGCGGGATGAACCACGCGTGCGAGTTCGAGACGTCGATCTACTTGGCGCTGCGGCCGGACCTGGTCGACATGTCGAAGGCGGTGCGCGAACTATCGCACGAGCCGACGAAGAATTATTGGACCGACCTCGTCGGCGGCGATGGACCACTCGTGATGATGGAACACTGGAGCGCGCTATCGCAGACCGGAGTGATGGGCGATCCGACCAAGGCGAGCGCGGAAAAAGGCGTGAAGCTTCTCACCGCGGCGGCCGCCGGCATCGTCGAATTGATCGACGAGATGCGCGCTCGCCGGCCGGCGCAGCGCAAGGATCATCATTAATTGTCTGGAGGGGCCGACGTTAGTCGGCCCACGTTCGGGGTGGGTCGATAAGAGTTAAATACCCTTGGCGAGCGGTCGAAAGCGCGTGATCGCAAGTCGCGCATTATAGTAGCGCGGGTCGATCAAGAGCGCCTGCTTCCAATACTGGATCGCATCTTTCGGGTCGCCGGTCTGAATCGCCGACCATGCCGCGTAATCCCATGCGAACTTGTTGTTCGGATTGCGACCGACGCTCTCGAGGCAGGCCGCGAGCGCATCCTTGAAGTCGTGACCTTGCTCGTAGTACGTGCGGCAGAGGAGGAACGGCAGAAAGCCGTCCTTTGGATTTGCCGCGGCGCCTTGTGTGAACGTCGAGATAGCCAAAGCGTGATCGGTCCGGTCGACGCGGCCATCCATCATGTACAGCGTGCCAAGGCCTATCCAACCCTCAGGGATGTTCGGATCGATGTCGATGGAACGCTGATAGTAGTGCATCGCCGGCGGAATACTGAGCATACGCTCGAAACTCAATCCGCGGTAGTAAGCCGTGAACGCGAATATCGGTCGGAACAGAAGATAGCCGACCACCAGTACGATCACGAGGATGATCCAGCGGTCATACGTGCGGATGATATATGGACGTACGTCTTCGCTCATGCGATCACCGCGAAGAACATCGCGAGAAATACGAGGATGTACCCAGCCGCCATCTCGGATGCGAGCTGCCAGCGCTTGACTTTCGGATTGTTCGTGTACCACGGCGCAAGCATGCCGGCGAACATCACCGGGATGCCGTGCCCGATTCCGAATGCGAACATCAACGTCGCGCCGAGAAGCACCTTACCCTTGAACGTCGTCACCGCGAGCGCGGCGATCATGAAGGGCGTGGCGTCCGGTGCGATCAGAAAAGCGAAACCGAAACCGAGCAGAAATGCGCCGACAAATCCATGGCCGATGATCGGCAACTCGGGCATTTTCCAGCGGAACTCAATGAGTCTGATCATGGAAAGGCCCATGAGGAGACACAATGCGGCCGTGAAATAGTAGAGGAATCCGGTCATGTTCAGCAGTTGGCCGAACGAACCAGCAAGTGCACCGACGCCGCAATACACGACGCAGATGCCGCCGATGAAAGCGAGCGAGAGCAGCGCTGCTCTGCCCAGCGTTTTCGCTTCGCGTCCGGCGAAGTTGACGATGGCGACCATGCGCGGCACGCTCGACGGGCTCAGGCTGCTCAGCACGCCGCCAAGCATCATGAGCGCTATCGATAGCCAGAAGTGGCCAGTGATCGCGTCACCAAGCTTGTCGGTGAGCGCGTAGATGTTGGTATAGTCCATCTCTTGTAGGGGTTATCGGCATGACTGCGCGAGCGCTGAGGCGAAACCGATGAAGCGATGATAACCCACGAGCAGATCGAGACGCTGATAAGGGCTGCACTTCCGGATGCTGTCGTAGAGACCGGCGACCGCACTGGAACGCTGGATCACTACAACCTTTTGGTGGTGTCCCGCGGATTTGCAGGCATGCCGTTGCTCGATCGCAATCGGCTGATCTATTCCGCTCTGGGAGATGCATTGAAAGACGGCCGCTTGCACGCCGTCGAGATCAAGACCGCCGTTCCGGAATCTGGGAGCTGACTATCAATGACCCCTGAAATGAAGAGCGCGATTGACGCCGAGATCCAGGCGAACAAAATCCTCGTCTACGGCAAAGGGACCAAGACGATGCCGCGCTGCGGCTTCACGCTTGAGACCATACAATTTTTTCAAGCGTTCGGCTATCCGTTTGAAGTCGTCGATGCGCTAGCCGATGCCGACAAACGCCAGGCGCTTGCAGAGATGACCGATTGGCCCACGCTGCCGAAGGTGTTCATCGCCGGCAAATTCTACGGCGATACGGATATCCTCGAGCCGATGCGTGAAAGCGGCGAACTGCAGAAGATCCTCGACGACACGTTTGCGGAATCGCGGATCTAACAGCCGGCCTTCGCGCACTCGCTCTCGAGCGTGCCGCGCAGCGCATGTGTGAGCATCGTGAAATCGCCGCGGAGCGATAGCAGCGGTTCGCGCAAAGTCGCTGGCCGGTTTCCCTCAATCGCCATGTGCGCGAACCACGCCGGACCGTAACCTCCGGCGAGCGCCGCGGGCAGCCACCACCAGTTTCGCGTGATCACGAATGCGCCGACGCAGCTCAAGGCAGCCATCGCTCCGATCAAATGCAGCGCGCGCGTTTTCGGGTCGGAGTGTTCGCGCAGATATTTCGGCCAGAACACCTCAAAGGTCGTTTGGTCACTCATAGCAATTGTACCGTCCGGTTAGTTCGTTGGGAGGCCGCTTTTGCTGGGGCAACGAACCGGTTTGTTTCCACAATCGAACGGGCTGTTAGAGAGCCCAGCGATTCTCCTTTCCTCTCTCAAATCGGCAAGGCATGCGCAATATCGTCTCGGCTGCCAGCACGTTTGTGAAGTCTTCCCGGTCGCTCTCGGGGCGGCCGGGCGGATCTTTCACGGCCGTCGCGATTCTCGTGTTCGCGCTCATCGTCTCCGTCGTCGGCTCCTACTTCTTATATCGCTCGTCGAAAGCGGCGTTCACAAGACACAGCCAATTCGAAGATGCCCGGCAGCAAGTCAGCGAGCTCCTCGGCCTTCAACTGGACGAAGAAACCGGTCTTCGCGGTTATATGGCGTCGGGCCAGAACGTCTACCTCGAGCCTTACGAAACCGCAAGTCCGCAATTCGCACCGAAACTGCAGCAATTGCAGCTGTTCAACCAAGCGCAGCACCTCGCGACCGAGCAGGCGCTTGTCGATGAGCTTCGTGCCGCTCATAACGATTGGCAGCAGCAAGTCGCAAACGAACTTATACCGCATCCCAATGCGCCGGACGCCATGGCGCGCCTCCGGCTTGGGAAATCCTACGTGGACACGATGCGCGCCGACTTCCAACGTCTGCTGGACGCCTACACCGTCGATGCCAGCGCGCTGACCGACCAATCGCAAAACCTTCTCGTCCGTTCGACGATCACCGGAGCGGCGCTGATCCTGTTGTTCGGCCTGTTGGCGATACTTGCCGACATCGTCCGGTCGCGCACGCAGGCCGCGCTCGATCGCGAGCGGACAGTCGCCGACACCCTGCAGCGCGGTTTCCTGAGCGGTTGGGATTCGCTCGCGTACGTGCGGGTGGGGACCGGCTACATCTCGGCTTCGCGCGAGGCGGCGGTCGGCGGCGATCTGTTCGACATCTACCGCCTTGACGACAATCGAGCGCTCGTTCTTGTCGCCGACGTCTCGGGAAAAGGGTTCACGGCGGCGGTCGAGACCGCGCGCGTCAAGTACTCGGTGCGGACGCTGGCTGAAGACGCCGGTGACCCGGCCATCGTGCTGCACAAATTCAATCGCGCATTCATGCGCCCCGGATCCGATCCCGAATCGTTCGTGACACTGTTCGTCGGCATACTCGACGAGCGCGACATGTCGCTATCGTATGCGAGCGCCGGTCATCCTCAAGCGTTCTTGCGCAAGGGGTCGGACGTGCGGCTGCTCGACGTCACGGGTCCGGTGATCGGATTGTCGCCGGATTCGACGTACGATGGCAGGCGGATCACGCTGACTTCCGGGGACGTGCTCATCCTGGCCACGGATGGCCTGACCGAGGCGCGCAATAATGAGCGAGTCATGATCAGCGAAGAGGGCGTCATCCGTTGGATCCGTGAAGGCGGCGATGATCCGAAGAAAATCGCTGCGGATCTCATCCGCCGCGTTGAGCGCTATTCCGGCGGTCGGATCGCCGACGATCTCGCATTGCTGGTCTTGAGCCTAAAGTGACGGCTAGCGCAGCGTTTCTGTGCGAGGATTGCGGCGAGATTCTCAGGCTCAGTCAAGGCGCGGTGCACGTGCGCTGGCTACGCGATCGCGAACACGTCGCGAGAGAAGTGGCGGAGCACGCGAGTTCGGGGCTCGACACGTGGATGGTCGAGGGTCTCGCATATCTGGCCGAGCATCGCGGCCATTCGATTTCCGTCATCACCGACTGACCGCCGCGAACTCAACCGCCATCGTCCGCCGCGGCACCACCGGTCGATGTCTGCGCCGGGGACGCGGCGG